>JAAUXT010035969.1_pt1 | contig 55365 bp, 52 predicted proteins | sample 7278171 | NCBI WGS metagenome assembly JAAUXT01 (sample SAMN14350112, study PRJNA611818) | marine sediment metagenome | isolation source: surface marine sediment (1.8m) | place: French Polynesia: Moorea | collected 2018-08
ACTTTTGGAAGAGGCTGCCTATAGGTGATTTGATTTCGCTCACTCCGATTTCGCTCGCTTTTTCCAAAAGCTCACAAATCGGACCAAGCTCCTCAAATCACCTAAAAACCTGTACGGTGCAGTCCAACAAAGATTGGATTCCTGCTTGGACCGCATCATTGCGCTGGCAACAAGTTCGACATGATAGTTTCAACTCGAAGCTGACTGCCTGTCAGTTGTAAACGGGTCTCCCGGAGAAGGATGCTGAACGCCCGGGATTTCCATTTGTTCGGGGAGGTGCACATTTTATTGCTGAAGAGTATGATCCGGTGTCTGTCTGTCTGTCTGTCTGTCTGTCTGTCTGTCTGTCTGTCTGTCTGTCTGTCCGGACAGCACAAACTTTGACGGGAGCAGTCAGCCGTTCAATCTTGGACGAGACAAGGCAACGTCTGAAAATGCACTTGAAGACCCCGAGCAAATTGTGTCCGAAGCACTTTGCAGAATATCTGCAAATGGAAGTCCTTGCACCGATGTGACTCCACGTGAATTGTGCGTCTTCGTTGGTGCAATCTCCGGCTCGTTCTGCACCACGAGAAACCGACACAGTTGAGCGATGCTCAAAAGTTACTTCATTCACGCGGCACGTGATCCAGAAGAGATTTTCATCAGGTAATGAGTTGCGCCCTCAGGGAGAATTTCATGTCAGTTTGCGGTTGAGCAGAAATTATTTCAAGTGACACTTTTTTCTGTCGAGAAAGTTGGGATGAACATTCTGTCTCCGTTGATTTTCCAGGATGTATTCCCAGCGGTGACTCGTTTCTGTGATGCTGAGGCAAAAATTAATTCCTCTAATGGAAAACACAAGGAAAAGCTCAAGCGCTTTAAGGAGCTTATGCACACATGTCGTGACCAGCAAGAAAGTCTTCAGCACAACTGAGTCTGAGGTGAAGATCAAAACGCTTTGTAGATTCCGGTTCCACGACAGACAAAGCTTTCACACGGGGGACTCGAGGCTTTTCAGATCCAGTGTTGGCGAGAAGACTTCACAAAAACACAGTTGGGCTTTGACATACAAACAGCAAACTTTTAACGGACAGTGAACGCTTTGGGCAACACGACGAACATTTCCATTTGCAATCCCAGGTCATTCGGAAAGAAACCGACACACTCTGGCTGGTGTGACAGGTTTTGTTTCTTGTTTTTGTTCTGATCAGCCTTTTGGTGAGAAGTGTCTCGCAGCCCAGACGTCTCTGTGTTGGTTGAATATCAACAAGAAGACGCTTGCGGCGAATCCAGTTGGGCTGTTTCCTCGGTCGTGAAACGAGCGAAGCGTGAGCTGGACCCGCGCGCTGATCGCAATGCACGGCTGTGATCTCGTACGCCGTATCTCACGTGTGTGTAGATTTCTGTGCGGAAAGAAGGGGGCTGCAACAATGGTCAGAAACAAATGTCTGCAGGCTGAGGCTCCCTATTTTGTCACCAGTCACAAATAGGGAATCATTTGTGACAATTTTTGACAAATTACATGTACCCCCTTGGACAACGAAACAATGTCCGCCATGTGCGTTTCTTTCTGACCTAGGATCTCTTGTTTGTGCTTGTAAAAACTTGAAACGTTTATCATTGGACGTACGAGCGTTTGATGCACATTGATCAAGAAATCAAAGCATTATTGCACTGCACGCAGAGTCATTTAAATCAGAAATTAGCCCCAAGTGTACACAAGCACAATCCAGTGTGACATGCGAGTGAATCATGCATCATGTGTGACCCTGTCTCGGTGCCATTTCCATGCAGACCAACAATGTAGACAACAAGGAATATCATATGAACGCATCAATAATTCATGTGCTCATAGAATGCATGCAATGCGAACGACATCCACTTCGACACACTTCCCTGATTCATTTGCCACAATCTTTGGGATTGTCATGAAAAATCAAACCGGCCATTTGTCTGCAGGGCCCTTCCCCGGTTGATCCCGGGAAGACGACGTGAATGGGCAACAGATTCGGAGCGGAGGTCACTGATTTCGTCTGGACCTGGGACTGACAGGCTGGAACCACGGGCCTCCTTCAGCCAGGGACCTCAGGTCTGGTAAATGTTCATCAAAAGTTTTCACAAAGACACCCAAAGTTTTGCTAAATTCACCTGAAGAGCTGATCGATTGAGATCCTGACAATTTGTTTTGTTTTGTCAATCAAAAGTGGAACTCGAGAGGTCAAACTCATTTTGTGTTAAGTGCTTCTGTATTTTGGAGGTGACACCACGGACGTATGTGTACTTCTTGCTACTGAAGCAATATATCATCTCCTGCAGACCACCTTTGTGTCAAGAAGCGTGATGTTCATAGTTGTGTGGATGAAGAATAGGTCTGGGTAATTACAGTTATTACTGGCAAGGACTTCTCGACTGGAGGTGAATAATTTGTTTTCCTGACCACAATCTAAGTGCCATGACCCCGAAAACTGGTAACGTCTGTGTGCCAGAAAAGCTGTCTAACAAATACGAATGGGTATGAATACATAACGCAAAGAGGTTCACCGGAGGAAGCCTCACTGTTTCGAGTGCCACGCTTGTGAGCCCTGTAATCAGTTCAAGCTTCCTGTCAGAGCAGATCCTTATTATCTGCCAAGAACAATTTTCGACTGAGCATCAGAAATGGCTTCATCGCTGCTGTTGCCTGTGAAGGGCGGGTCTGATGCGCTCGCTGTGCCGAGGCTGGGATCAGAAATTAGACACTGAAAGTCACAACTGTTTACGCTGCACTCGTAAACCGCGCACCGTTGTGAATGATCATCACGTTTCTTTGGGACTCAACTTTGGAAAGATAACTTCACGAAAAGCAGAAAGTGAACAGGTTGCAGCGAATTTCCTTTTCAGTGCTTTCGCAGTAGAAGCCAAGAAAACACCCGGACGGTTCCTTATCTCCTCTGCTTGAGCACAACTTTCTTTTGGCAGAAAATTTGAATTTTGTTGCTCAGATGGTCTTCCGGTACTCTCAGGCAGAATTCCCATCAAGCCCTTTTGCCAAGAGTGTTCCCGAACAACCGAAAACTTTGGGTAATTTTCATGGTGCATTGCATATGAATTACGGTTATGCTTTGTCGAAACATTCATGGGTTGGAGCAGGAATTGAATGCATCATGGCATGTAATTTAATTTGGCCGTGTTTGGATGCACATACTCGTATGGTTGGTTGTACATTCACGAAGGAAGAAACGCAGAGCTGTTTGCATTTATCCGTTGTAATTAGCCGAACGTGCATCGATGTGATCCACAAATATCCCTTCATCAGCCGACTAGTATACGTAGGTGTGTACACAAAACTCAGCCCGCACTGTAATTCGAGTCCCGGCAAGTAATTACTCAATGCGAACGCTCAAATGTAATATTTTGCAATGATATCAGTGGGGGTTTGGATGTCTCTGTCGATGAAGGTCCCAAATGTTAATTGGTATGTTGTCGGCGTGCTCCAGTTGGAGCCTGGTTGGGTGCAATTGGCGTTGAAAAAAATTCTCATTTCCACTATTTTTGCTATCGACATCTCACCGACAAAAATATATCATCTTATCCCTCAAGTTCTGCGAACAGTTGCACTGCCATTTAACAATGATCTCGTGATGCTGCATCCAGCTCAATCCGCTGCAACACAGCTGGGCATGAGCCGACGTTCATGTGAAAGATGGTATGTGCCAAGCCCTTCTCTGCAGAGATTTACGCATTGATTAGCGGTGTAGGTTCCGAACATGGTTTGTGAGGAATGTAAAAAGCATTTTGACAAAGCGCTTTCAGTGTTTGATAGAGAAATGAAGGATCCGAGGCCTCGGCTCGTGATGTGAATGAAGCTGCGGCCACATGCGAAGCATCCATCACGAGCGGCGCTCTCTGCGCGCAACACGCGTCCGCAACACGTACGAGAAGCAGGTCTGACGCCAGCGTCAGCGCTGAAGTTCAAATGTGTTGTTTACGACAGGAGATTTCCCCCGAAAGGTCGACACACTTACGAGATTTTGGAAGACTGAAAACAAAACACAGAAGCAGTCAACATGAATTTAGGTGTTCATTTCCTGGTCATCGCTTGGAGTTCGTTGCTTCAAACGTGGCTTTTGTAGCGTCTCGAAGCCCTTCGCCAGTGCTTGAAACAAGAACGTACGCCAGCCTTTGTTGGGGAAGGGGCCCAAACGGGAAAAACAGTGAACAAAATTTTCGGCTTCCTGCTTGTCTGGCGGACTCCTCAAGTTGTGAACTCGTAGAGTGATACTTGTGTATTTGAGGCAACTCAATAACGACTCTTGTCTGCTGCAAACGTTGTCTGAGGGCATGAATATTTTGTGGAAGAATTTGTATGTCGTTGGGTGCGCGTGGCCTCCCTATGCGGCTGTAAAATACCTTATGTGCAGCCTTCATCCATGTTTCATGCAAATCCACCTGCATGTGAGTCGTGGCTTTTGTGTTTTTGCTAAAACGTCTTCATTGTTATGGAAGGTGCAGTCGCTGTAGTTTCCGACATCACGTATCTTTTCGCCAGCGGATGGAATATTCACGTGGCGAGTCAAACGTCTGTCCAGCATTGTTCATCGAATACTCAACTTGTTGACTGCGAGATCTATTCACCAACACACTGCGCAACTCTTTGCTGGCTTATCTTGTTTCGCGGGTTGGGAAGGTGTCTGAGTCGAATTGGTGGCAGACTCATCAATTTCAGGGTCATTGCACACCTTCATCTATCCGGACCTTCCTCAGGCAAAGTTTTCACAATTAGACTGGCAAATTTCTCACCTGTCACTGCTAACTGCATCAAATGCTTCATGCTTTCTTAATCCTGCCTACCTCCGACCCTGGATTCCTGCAATAACTGACACTTTGTGCCGGATTATCTACAGCTACTGATCATACTAATGGCAGGAATATTCGATAATCTCACACACAGTCGCGAGGCGCGTGTCTTACATGTGGTCAGACCAACATTCTTGCACAAATGAAAAGCAGCGTAAAACCCATCGGATGAGGATTAGGTGTGGAATGAACCTGTCGCGTGTGTCATCTTCGCCAGACTCACTCGAAGCGATAAATCAGTTCGTAATCATTGATGTGCGTTGCGGTGTTCGCCGCTTGATTTGTATCATAAACAGAGTGTTGTATGAATATTTAATGCGAACAGTGATATCATTTGAGATGATGTTATCATCGACAAATCCGAAAATCAATGATATGAATTGTGTGGATTGTTGTCCTTGTTTGTTTGTTTGTTTGATCTGAAGGATTGTCGTTTTGTGCCAGTCCAAAGCGCTTTGTGTTGATTTCTCAGCAGACTTTGTTCGTTCGACGGAATTCGGACCTGCAGGTTCAAGTCACCTGCAAAGATTATGCTGCAAAACACCCAACCGCGAGACTAAACAGGGACCCCTCTTCTCCAGACGCATTGCTAAATCTTCCATATCCAGTCGGTCGTCGTGTTGCATCAAGCAAACGCAGTGTGGTGGAGCAACCGGAAGGGCTCTCTCCAGCTAGCTTCCAACGTCAGAAGACGTTGATCGATTTTTTCCCGTGAACTTCATGCCAGAAACAGAGGTTTCCATGTCAGGATTTCATGTGAGGTGTTGCCCCACAGCAGTTCTGGCACAAAGAGAGACGTCAGTTTTTTTCCAGACAAGTGCTTCGTGTTGCGTGTTGTCAACAGATGCGGCGAATGCCTGCGAAGGGGAAAGGTGAAATGTACCCAGCTGGAGTCGAGCTGGATTTCGGCACAAACATTTATTGACAAACCACACAACATCGCGTGAGACTCGCGAGGCGTGCGTTTCATCTGTTGGTAAAATCTATTCACCCAGTCTCGAGGGAGAAATGGAAAGTGCGAAAAGCTGTTCAAAAAGATAACGTTCCGAACAGGAGAAGCCGCAGTCAGGGCACGCGAATCGCCGATTGACGTGAACACCGGTTAAGAATGCGGTTTTTGCTGGGTACAATTACTTCGGGAAACTTGAATGTCAAGCGTCTGAAGAGTCATATTCGGTCTCAGCGATTTTACTTTGCTGTTTTTGCTGGGAAACAGTCAGACCAGGGAAAGGTTGTCTTGTTTGCTCGTCGTTGGTCTGTCGCGGAATCCTGATGCTCAAGGTTTAGGTGCGTTTTTCCTGTGGAGATTGACAGTGTCACTTTCATGATTCTGAAAACTGACTGCCTTTACGTTGGAGCACTCCGAAAGTGAGGCAATATCATCTCAAATGACAAAATGTCGTTCAGTGGTGCAGTGCGCGTTTCTTCAGTCCATATTGATGTTGCGCGGGAAGTGCACTCAGTTTGCGATTGCGCATTGTACAATCCTGGAAACAACGATTCCATCCACGTCAATTGACAGAGAGAGAGAGAGAAGTTGTGCGGATTTGAATGAAGCGTGTGGAAAGCTTGCACCCGGCAGCACAATACAAGGCTCCAAGTATTGGCAGCTGTAGATACAGGTGAGAACCTGGGGTGCCGCTTCTTAATGATTATTTCTTTCATTCCATGCAAGGTGTTCTTGGTGAATCATTTTGGCAGAGCCAGACACAAATCTGTGCACATGCAACTGTTTTGATGAAAGATGAAGAGTTTTGACACAGGAGCCCATATCCCCAGGATTTGCGTGCAAGTTTTCGTTTTCAAAAAAACGTGATGGGGCGAGTTTTTCTGAAATCTTCACTGGTCGTGACTCAATCTGTGAGGTTGAATGAGTTAATGGGTGGTATTGACCAGATAATTTGATATGCATTTTCAATTGGCTGTCGTGTCCTTCTGTCATCAAACTCCACATGGCGCAAAACTGAGCCGTTGAAAATCCAATTAATCTTGACATTTGAATAATCCAGTTTGAATAATCTAGTTTGGGCAGACGGAATGCTATCAGCTGCATCAAAATGTCTTTTGCGGAGCTTTAAACTGCAGACAACAAGATTTTGCAGACATGCACAAAGTTCACTTGACATCTCTCGCAGCCGCAGCTGTGTGTCCCCAACAAGGCAAATCTACGAACTCTAGTCTTTGGTTTGGCAGTGGTGTCGACTTTGCACTTTGGTCAAGCCAACTGTCTTGGACATGCATCGGAAATGATTTTTGCATTGTGTTGTGACTGTGTAACGTGCATCCAGATGTGTCTCGGTGGACCTCCCATTGGAAAGCATCACGACTGTCCAAATGCACACGCTCCCTGTGTCAAACATGCTCATCAAAGGTCAGACATGCATTGTTAACACAATTGTTCCTGTATTCAGCAGGGTAGCTGCGTATTATTTATGACAAGATGCAAATATGCTGCTCGCCATATCGCGTAATTTAATTTGCTTGCATAAATCTAAATGCAGATACAAGCTGTAACTCGATTTCGGATATTACTGTAAGTCATCGCGAGCGCATGTTGGCGTGGTCCTGGCGTTCGTTTGATGTATTACATTGATTAATCCAGTGTAAGCTGGGCAGTTAATTGTTCCAGCTGATGAAATTGTCCCGGTGCTTACGTTGGCGACACGAGGATTAACGGCTCATTGGGATGTCCCGACGGACACTCACATCAAACGCGCGTCCAGCATCAAGCGGCGCTCCCCTATGCTGGCGGACTTGACCAATTTCTACTGGTAGCATAATTGTACAATCATACACGAAACGTTTATCAGATTTTCTGATCTCGTGAACTGAGGTCATTTGCCTGTGCAGTTTCGGGATCTTTGACCTGGTGTGTACGAGCAGACGGGCGGCATTTCTGAGGACGCGGCAGGCCAGTCACGTCCCGGGCTGTGGCGAGGTTGTAGATGTTGTCAATATCCAGATCCCTCGAGGAATTTATCTCAGATCATGCCTCCCATTCTAATTTAACAACACTTCAAACTAAACGGATTCTCGGGCCATTTTGGTGCCCCTTCTGCCTTGGCGTCCGTCAAGATTTTTTGCCATCTCAAGTGATTCAACGCGAGATTTGGTGCAAAGCTGCAGTTCTTGCTCTGCCTTTCCACCATCGACGAAGATGTTTCCAGCCAGCTCGTTGCATGATGCTGCAGAGGCCTGAAATGTCTTGGGTCTGCACTTCATAGAAAGTGAGTTTTTCATCCAGGCCAAGATCCATCTGATACGAAGAGATATCTATATTCATTGGGGTTTCTGCATTACGCCGCGGTTCTGTGCTGATGTGGAAAAAGCTTCCTGGATCCTGGGGATTCCTGATGGAATGTTCCCAGACATCATCCTGTTTCTCCGCCGCGGATGCAGCGGTGGCTCCGTACACACAGAATGACAGCCATACATCAGTCCGGATGTGTTAGCCTTTCGTCTATTATCATGCAAATGGAAAAATTGGCGACATTTTGGGAAAACAAGAATGATCAATGTTGTTCAGATAGCAACGAGACTCGTGTGTTAGCTGAACTTCTCAAGATTTGAAACAAGGAATCACACAAAATCCGTTTCGGGTCTGATGGTCTGGGGAACTGGCTGCAGGAGACTCACAGAGAGCACATCAGCCTCCGTTTCTGACGACCTGCAGACAACCGCACGCCTCAACCTGCTGGTTCAGGTGTTTCTCAAAGACGCCTTTGTCTCCGTATCATATGGCAGAGATTCAATCGCTTCTATTCGGCAGTTCGGGTCTAATCCTTTTACTTCACACTGGTGCACACTTTTAGTGAACCACAGATCCATTTGCATCGCAGCTTTCTTTCTCAAGCGCTGTAGAATTTGCCGCTTCATTGTCGCGTTCTGAGGCCTCGTTGTTGCGAGTCGAGACAACAATGACGGCGCCTGACGCTCAGCAACGCAAAATTTCACAGCTTCCGTCACTTCATCCTGTCCCCATTCTGATTGCATAACAATAAATCAAATTACACGCATCGTTCTAATCCTGATGAATTACCGAGGGATCCATTTCACTGCGAGATGCATTTTCGCTTTGTTGAGCTGTGGTTATCACAGTCCTGTGCGTGTGTGCGCCTCGTCTCGGCGGCGGGGGTTTCTTGTGCAGACTTGGAGGAGGAAAGTTGACAGACGATGAAAGTAAACAGTGAAAGCTTTGCACATCAGCATCTGTTTGTTACTGTGACAAAAATGAAGAATTACTTCATTTGGGAACAAAAATGCGTGGAATCTTGTTGAAAAGTGCAAAAATTTCTCGGTGACCTGTTTCGGAGATGTTTTTCCCTGAAGTACTGTTCACAGATGCACGATAGAAAGCGACGGTTCAGTTCCTTCCTGTACTGCTACTCGACCATAAAATTCTTTGCAAGATGTGTTGGTCTGATTCCCTGCAGTTAGAGACGCAGGATTTCAAAGCTGGGTCCACGCAATGATACAGCGAGGTAGGTTTGAATCAATTCTCCTCATTGATCGCCGCGCTCAACGCAGCCTTCCCTATCAGCCGGGCTTAAATTGGCCTAAATGCTCGGAAAATGGCATGTTCCCAGACCAGGGCTGAACAAATATTTTCCCAGCGTCCAATTTGTAGTCGAAAAGAAATTACTGATCTTGACTGATCTGTTTTCCTTTGAAATGACTCCACTGCTTTCCTTGCACGTCGTATTGAATTTCGTTTACTTGTCTGCCAAAACACTGAAATGGTGCAGCCTCGTTTGAACAAAAGCTTTTTGTCTCGTTTTCGCTGAAAAGTGAATGGAACTGAAACAGTTTGAGAGGTGAGCCGGTGTGGAGCTGAGAACGTTCCACAGTTCAAGAGAACATGAAACACACGAGTACAAAGACAAACCTTTCAAGGAAGCAGAACCGCCTGGGTGATGGGGTGATGCGCGCATTCATACAGCTTCAGATTAATTAACCGCAGCGCATTAAGGAAATGATGAAAACAGATTTTTGTCTTGGAAGTTCCACGGGATGTGGGAGGAAAGGTGCTGAGAGCTGAGATTTAAGTACATGAACTCGTGCGAATCAATTGACATGCTGCTTTTCACTGGGAAGCGAGAGATCGCTTTTGTCGCTGGGAATTAGGCCCCATTCACGTGGCCTGGGTGAGTAGTCCGTGCGCACAATGGTTTCATTCCGCACATTATACCCGCACTCCCGAGGGACAAAGCGCTGTCTCTGGTTGGAGATCCAGGGGGCTTTCATACGCCACTGACCGACCTTATGAGATTAAGACTGAAACATTCATGTCGCCTGTCTGACGAACAAGCAATGCATCCCAACAAGGCTCCCCGCAGTTCCCACAGAAGTCGCTGGTTGGTGGTGGTTGTGGAACGATTCTAGTTTTCCTGGATCTGAGAGCCAAAAATCCACTTGCACATTTCTCCACAGAATGAGACATGTTTCCATATTCAGGCTGTGGTTCATAAAAAAACCACGCAGCATAAATATTTCCAATCTTCCCCTCGAAATTGATTTGATTTGTCTCCCGATGGAGTTGTTTCCAATCTCCATGCATTTATATTTCCCATCTCTACCCACAGAGATTCTGGACAAACATACTGAGCAGCAATGCGCCACATCGCTCAGGCAATACAACATTGGATATCTACAGACAGTGAGAAAATGCCCTTCACACAACTGTGCACATCTTACCTCCAATACGACAGCAACAAAAATACAAGTCTCGCCTCGATCTTCAAACAGCTCTCGAAACGATTTTGACAGTCCTGTCGACATCTTGCAAAAGGCAGTGGTCGGAGAATCTGATGATTTCTATTCTGTTGACGAAACATGAATCTTTGCGGATCGAGCACACTGTGGCCAGAGAGTCCGTGCCCGAACTCCGTTTTCCTGACCTTCAGACCGGATCGCGTGCGGCAGCGGCGACCACTGGTCTGCTTCCGGACCGAATAATTGCCAGGCAAACAGAACCTTGGTCTCAGCTGCGGCTGAAGTAATCTATGAAGTATAATTCGCAGTCACGATCACCATTTCCGTAAACTGCTAAGTTCCTCAAGACCTGCAGGCAGTAATCATGTCAATTTGGAACCGTCAGCCCATTATGGCATTTGGGGAGCAGCGCTGCACAATAAAGCAATTGCACAGAAATGAAATGATGTTGCATGTCCAAAATCAAATCAAGCTGCCCAGACGCGTCGCTTTCTTGTTGGTAAGAACTACACAGCGCAGCAGAGTCTCTGAGCTGTTCACAGATTCGCTGTGTGCTCCAACGTTCTCCCAAAGAGCGGATCGTATCCACCTGGTCAAATTAGATCCAGACATTTGACCCAGACCAGGACGTTTCTTGGTTTCTGATTTCTTTTTCGTACCCCACAAGCCGCAAGAATTGACCGTTTCGTCGGAATAGCACTGAGGAACGCGGGGACGAAACTTGACAAAAGGTACGAAACTCACTGTCTTCAGTGTCTTCTGAGCCAAGAAATGTTCAATGTTATTCCGAGCAAAGTATGAGTTTCGTTCCTTTTTTTCAAGTTTCGTTCCCCGCGAAACGGTCAACGAATGGATTGATACATTTTTGACGAAAAACTAAAAAAAAACGTCAGACACCAGATATCATCAAGCAAGTGATTTGACTTGCCTGAAAATTGTGCAGGACATTCTGTTGCTTGCAGGGCGTCTCAATATGATGCATTGTGGAACAAGAAGTGTATATTTCTGTCCAAGTTATTGAACCAAGAGTGAGTTATGAAGACTCTTGTGTTCCACGCATGAATAGCTCGCGCTTACAGCCCACGGATTTATTGAATGGGGACTACCTTAGGCAACGCTTTTAACAAATCTGTGCTGTCAAGGAAGCAGTCGAGCATTGCGTGAAATATCCTGAATGGAAGTTGCAGTCGGGGAGGCAGTCCATGCAGACGGTTATTAATGTGGACAGATTGTTCTTCACGCAGAGGCACGGTTTGCACGAAGAGCTCACAGGCGCTCGATCACTCAGATTCAGTGCTCACTGAAACGGGGAATACCCGTCTCCACTTCCTTGTGGATCGCGGGAGCAATTTGTGTGATTGCAACCACTGTTTGGTCAGTATATCCTGCCGTCCGCGATCCAAAAAGTGTTATTTGATGGGCACCTCCCAAACCGCTTCTCTGTCCTAATCTTTATGGTGATCCTGTATATTGGAAACTATCACTTAGCCACGACCAATGCATACCCATAGGGAACGAGCAACAATTTTCCTATTTAGCTGAGCACAAAATCAAATTAGGCAATCTCATAAAAAGAAGTCTCATGGGAAATAAGAGGATAGAAAGGGAATGATGGGAATTATGTAACATTGTGACGAGTCTGCAGCTCGTAGCGTACTCAAGACGTGTGGGCCGAGACACAAGCAAATAGGTCCACAAAATACCATGTTTAGCCAAATAAATAACTTTTCAGGGAACAAAGCAGACTTTTTCAGGCACGGCTTTGGATTTTAAGCCACGCAAAAGCCTCACCCGGAATTTCTTGATCCTTGACGTCTAGATTGGAAACTTCAGAGGGTTGCCATTCTCAGTGTCAAGGGTTTGACAAACAGAGAGTTGCGCTTCAAATGGGGATGTCACCCGATACACCAAGAAGCCTGTTGACCCTCCACACACCACCTCTTGTCATGTTCCAATAAATTGTCGCACTCAGTGTTTTGATATTTAGGGTTCGTTGAGATAGTTCCCTGGCATGCGATTCTTTTGTGAAAAGGGAGAAATTTCAGTTGCATGTTTGCGGTGATTGGTGTGTGCCCAAGGATCCTGCGGCTTTTGCGAAGCGTAAGTTCTCGAAAATGAAACGACTCAGGTTACAAGGAACGAATGTCTTCATTCAAACTCAATTCTGTCCTTGAGTGGAATACCTAAGTGACCTTTCACCGTGTTATTTTGTATGAAAATGTGCCCCAATATGCTCCAGCCAATGCAATGAGCATTGTTTATTGCCAGGAAGATGTTTATCTTGGGACCAATATTCCTTTTAGGTGAAGAGAGAATTGAATTGGAGGAGCGTACAACAGGTGCGCTCGAGGGAGAAACAAAGCTGCATACAGAGAGGTTCTACGATCCTATCAGTGGCGATGCTGGGACAGTTATTGGAATTGGACATGCCCAAAAGGAAAAACTTTGACCAAGTTGACACAAAACTGATTGTTTTGTGTTCAACTCTCGGAAGAAGTGTTTGACTTTGAGAAAAACCAAACGGCGTCTTGATTTGAAATATTTATTTATTGACGATTAAATTATACAAATTCTTTCGTCCATTCATAGCCCGCTCACTCACACAATTATTACAATAATGCTATAACAAACGACGTCTTCTTGCAGCACGCTGGAGGGGCTGTGAAGACAGTGTGGATTTTCTGAAATAGCTACGTCCACTTACTTGGAAGCTGAGAACTTTTTGGTTCGTTACAAAGTGACACCAGCTTCGTTTCTGTTCTCAGTCAGAGCTTTGCACGAATGTCGCCAGGCAACAGGACACGGAGGCAATCACAGCGAAAGTGGGATCACTTTTGTCGGTGTAAATTAGCCTTCATTCAAGGCGCTGAAAGAACATTCTCTCGTACAGACTCCCGCTTCACGTGTCAATTGCAGCTTCGCTTGCACAAGACAATGTGCAATAATCCACTCAACACCCTCAACGGACCCAAGGCGTCTCCTCTCGGTTTGCCAGAAAGATTAAGTCTTTCATCAAAACCACACAGCAGAAAACATTGAGATTCTTTGATATCATTCATTCCGAGATATCACGCTCTAGTGGCCTAATTTACGCCCTTGAAATTTTCAACTCTCAAGCTGAGAAAAGCGTGTCTTACTGACTCACACGAACACGAAATGCGATGAGAGTCCGCTGGTTTTGAAAAAAAGGAAAAGTGAATCCCAGAAAGCTGAACTGAAAATTACCACATCGCGTGCATTGCAAAGTTCACCCACCCCACACTTTTCCCCCGTTTTGTGTGAAAAGATGAAGGCAGGTTGTGCAATGGTTGCAAAGTGTGTGATTGTTTTTCTGCACTTTTGCGAGACAAAACTTCGTGAGAAAAACCACAATTTTGAAAGGTGAAATATGACTGTTGAACAAAAAGCCTGCCCGCTAGAATCTATTCGCTTGTGTCCTTTCGGGTGAACGAGCAAAGCTACAGAACACGCGCCTTTCAGGCGGAATCGCCCCTCCGTGCAGTGATAGGACAGCTGGTATCTGCGCGCATCTGTGCCTAATGACGTGTGAGTTGCGATAACAATGTTCATTGTTTATGTTAATTTTTACCCCCGTAAATTATTGCAACCACGCAAATTGGTCATGAAGAGTTGTGTTCGTAGGTATTGTAAACCGCAAGCCGCGGTGGGTGCCATATGTGTGAAGTCTGCCACCGACATCCAATAACTTCACGCCCACAACAGATCTTTGCATTGATAATCTGCCACAAAAGTGTCACACAAAAGTGTCGGTAATGTCTGTGTTTTGTGCAGCAGATTTGCCCGCAGACGGGATGTGAGGCGCTCTGCGCTTCCACAATAGGATGTCAATTATCCTGGAGAAATTGGCGTTACTTCGCAGTTACTTAACCGCAACTGATCTGCAAACAGCTTCGCGCTTGCCGCACTGTGATGATCCCTTTCTGTTCGAACATCCAGTTTCGCACTAAAACTCCATGAAATAATGAAGTTGACGAGAACTTCGCGTGCGGGTCAGGCTTTCCAGTTTGACACACCTAGTTGCCGTAAACATGGTCACTGCAGCTCCCAGCTTTTTACCGAAATGGTCAGGAGGCATCTGGCAAATTGACAAGCTGTCAGACTTGAAGTGGAGTTCTGATTGGTTCTGTTTTTCAACAGAGTGCAAATCTTGTGCTGGTTTTGACTTCTGAACTCATCTGCAGCTTTCAGATGGTTACCTGAAGTATGTTGCTGCCAGACTTGAGTGAGATACAGCACACGTTTGATGTGCAAATCAAGTCTTCATTGTGACACGAATGTAATGGAACACAATTTGAAAATTGCCTGACATCAGTTACTTAAGGATGAGGTCATGGCGAGGACACTTCCTCTTGAAAACCAATCTACGATTTCGAAATTGAGAATGTCATGTAAAAATTAAAGCAGCGGCTGCGAAATTGCAAGTGAAGCACTGCATGCATGTTCTTCTGCAACAAGATCCCAGACGTTGTGTGTCCACTTTGCTCGTTTGCGACACTGTTTTGTTGTTCGACGTGACAACGCGATGAAGTTGCGCTTTGGATTGATCTTCAATTCTATTTTGTGGTGCACCAATTTGTTGCCTGCAATGCGCTGAGATAGATGTGAAATACAGGCGTTGTTTCAGCGTTGCCGTTTGTTGGATGGTGTGACACGCGTTTCCCTCCACCAAGCGTGTGCGGTGGAAGGACAATCTTTTCCCTTTGTGGCGTGAGCTGCAAATCAGTCACGAGAGAGAGAAGCCTCTTTCTTTGTCAGCTGGTAACCTGCGGCCCACATGTGACACGCACGCTCCGGATGAAAAGCGATCTGGGTTTGTCTCTCAGCCAGGTGTCCAAGCTTCTTCTCGGCTTTCCCGGAGCCCACTTAACCCAGTTGAGGCATCCGAGGAAAAGCCACTAAATCCGTGAGCCTTTTTCAGCGTGTTGTTTACCTATCCGTGTGGGTTCTTGACTCATATTCACAAAGGTACCTAACTAATATTTCTGCGCTCGCTCGTGTTACTTGCCTCAATTTCGCTTCTGTAACTCTTGTAACGATGCACTCGCTGTTCGTTGAAAGGCTTCGCTGAGGCTGGATGTGCTTGTCCAGCTTCGTCAAATTTTTGACTGATACGCTGGGGAAAAACAGCCAAATTTTGCTCTTCTTCGACCGAGCGGTATACGAGAAAAACGCATCCTGTAAAAATCTGGTATCTGTCGGCACTTCCGACAACAAGCCTCAAACAAACGAGACTGAGAGGCAGCAGACCGCTGCTTCTGCAGCAGATTTACTGGCCGTGTGGTTGCAGTTCTCGGTCTCTGTAGTCGAGGCCTCCAAAGAAGAAGCCCACAGTTCACGACGGAGAACCTTTCAATTGCCGGGTTCATTATTGAACGAAACCACCCAAACGTACACACCAATCATAACAACAGCTCATCCACCTCAGAGACGGATCCTTCTAATTTGCTTTAAAATGTGGAGCAGTCAAAGGAACGTAACCCAGAGGTCAGAACGTTCTCTTCAGCCCTGGATGTTTTCTTGTAAACAACGAAATGTCAGAGGCATGTTTGTTTTTCTCCAGTAAAAATTCATCTCTGGTTAATTATTGTTGGCTCGCAGCAGCGTAAATATTGTCTCACACGAACAGGTTGTGTCAATTTGCTGACAGAAAGAAAAGTTGACGAGAGGGTGCAGGGAGGGTGCGCAGACCCTTTGTCTTCTGACACAGTTTTACGTACACATCATCTCCTGCGTGAAAGCTTCTCGTCAGAATTTTGGGTGTGTTTTCCTGGAGTGGATTTTTCCTCAGTAAAATCCTGGTCTCATGCAGGTGCAAAATTGACCGTCGGGAATCATCTGTTGTTGAAAGTTCATTCCGCCAGGATGTAAAATAGACACTCCGGAGTCTCTTTTTGTGAATATCATTTATTTCGTACTTCAGCATTTCTGCCTTTGACAACGTAAAAGGTTTCTCTGGTGTATCGTGTTTGTCTTGATGTGCGCCAAGCAACAAGTCCTTTGATGCGGCTCACGTTACGGTCACTTCACGTTTCTCCATCTCCATTGTGCACCCGATGTTCTTTTCATGAGTATGGCATAAAACATTCATTTTGTGACACCTTCTCAAATTTCTGTGGGCCATCTTGAAATGTCAGAAAGGTACGAATTTGTACAGAAAACATAACAATGATTAAATGTAATGTTCACAACAGGATATCATCCAACATTTCAATACAAAGGTTTTTAATTAACGGTTTACTTTTTCACATTGTGCTGTTGGACTAGATCGTGGTTGAACAAGTTGTGGGCACCGTGAGAAATTTCTGGTCTCTACGCAGCAGTCTCGAAATGTCAAATTGCTTTGCTTCGTATATTTTATGGACAAATTCTTCAGAACCATGAAACCGAACACTGCGAGTTTCTGTCTCGAGTCTTTCTTGTCACTCTGCTGTCCTGCTATCCGCACGCACACTCGGAGTCACTCGAAGCAAACACACTCGGCTACTTTCTGCATGTATTGTCTGGTCACAGAGATAGAAGCAAAACAGGAACAAAACTGAATATTTATTGCCGCCGTCAGTATTTGGGCGCAAAAAGACAGACGGGTTTGTACCAAGAACGCAACAAAAGGAAAATGGCAACTGGTTCATGAATGCACAAAAGTGTTGTGGTGCCCATGTTGGCTCCAGAGATTGGCACATTGTAGTTTTGTGAAAAATTCTATGTACACTCTCATTTTCTCACAAGAATGATTCAGAATTCAGGTGATTCACCTGACAAGAACTGAGATTCGAACACAATCCAATTGAACACGTCTTCAAATTGAACCGCTGGAAGTATTGCACAGAAATCTTCTCCTCCGGCTTGATGATTTGGAGAAACCGCCTCGGATGCGGAAGGCATTGAACAGGACCAGCCCACTCTGCAGGGGCATTGTGCTTGACGTTCGATCGCGGTTTTGCGCGGGTTGTGGCCTTGCATGAAAAGCGCATTGCTTCTCTCCTGCCCGCGGTCGCCTCTTCAGCTTCTGGTGCGATAAAGCCTCCCTCAGCTTCGCTCGGTCACAGTGCAGTCGCCTGACCATGCCTCTCCTGCAATGGAAATGGGGCGAGAAATCAATAGAAGAAGGAATATATTGAACACCATCCGTCTTTGCGGCGAATCTAGAAATTATGCCAATGTAAGAAAATCAAGATTGCACTTTCAGCCACTCTCTACAGAAAGCCTTGATCATGTGGCGCAATGCATTTTGGATGGAAGGGAAAAAGCAGGGCAACTGAGAAATGATTCAGCCGTCTGCACTGAAAATGTAGAAAAGGGTTGTTGCAGCGGGAAGGGCCGTGAACGATGGTGTCGCAATTAGAAGGGCGCAGCTCGTCAACCACTTTGCAATTCATTCTCATTATGCGTTAATTATGTTTGTGGTATTTATATCCGCACTCATTATCCACAGCTGTTTGAAAAGAAAATCTGCACATCTGCTGATTTTTTTTGCGCTTTGAAATGAACAACGGAAAAAAAACGTCGATGTCGATAGCTCAGCTTTGCCCGCAACTGCTCCGTTCGGATTAGTATCGTGTTCACGCTTCCAGGGTCAAACAAAACTAATCTCCGCCAACACTTGCGTCTTAGTTTCAAAAACGAATCTCCACCAGCAGCGATGTATTGTATGCGGTGAACAGCTGTTGAACGATGATTCGCAAAAAGTAAAGAATTTAAGACAGTTTAGAGTCGGTGGTATCAAGAGTTCACACGTCATTAGGGAGTCTGATATCTCACTGCTAACTCGAGGCACGTGCCGCTTTGCTTTGCTCGTTCGTCTGAAACATTGAATCCAAACACAGCGCGCAGTAAATCACACAGCTTCGTGCGTGTCGCGCGCGCCTTTCCAGTCTGGGCCCCAGCGCCCCTGAGGCTCCGAGATTTCTTCAAAGCCATAAACTAAAATTATGGTTGCTGCAGAATTGGGAAAGACTTTTCAAGAGCAGACATTCAGGGGATGTTGTTGATTGTGCCTGTTCCACCAGGTTCAAGTTTCCCTGCTTTCTGCCGTTCCTCTGATTTCGCAGGCACAAAGTACAGGTACACAGCGAGGTTCTGATCCTCTTTCAGCACTTATTTAGCAGAAACAGAGAAGATCACAGGCAATCAATCGGCTTTGAAACTCTTTCCAGATAGCAAGTAGCACACAAGGTTGCTTTACGAGTATTTGTGTCTGCAAAAGCACAGTAAACCTCTCTTTTTGTTGGCGAGTAATTTTACTGACACTTTTTGTCAGTTTCTCAGCCAGATCCGTTCGAGAGGAGTTCTTCAATTTGCGTTCCAGCCAAAACACCAGAGAACCCACAGGTAACCCAGTAGCAATCACAAAGGAACAGGACTTGTATTCGTATTTCATGTGCATTTTCAAACACAGATGTTTTCACGCAGCCCGAAAAGGCTCTGCCGTGGGCCACCTATTAAGAAGATGGGTGTATAAATTCTCCTGTCCCATTAAAGTACCTGCCCGGTGCATGCTTTATCATTAGGTATCAGGTTTGAGGCACAATACATCGAGCCTGCGGCGGTGAGTTAGGCCAATACCTGCCCCCATTGTGTCTTTCTTTCTTCGTAAGTACGGGCTGGGAGACAGGTCTTCTCTCTTCTCACGCCATTATGAATACAACTCCACTTTTGATGTCGTTTGTCTGACGTGTATTTGCTTTTAGGCTTTCTTATTTGCGCCTGTACTAGGTGAACTTCGATTGGTGTAATTAATGACCTAGACGGTGGAAAGAGGGAGGTATGGATTGTACATGTGTACAGCTTGTACATACAGTACCAAATGAAGTCAATAATGCTCCATATTTGGGCAATGGGTGCAATGATGTCTTTTCCGCCATGGCACACACACCTGTCACCAGCGTAAATTAACAAGCTGTTTGTACGTAACAGGGACCTCCCACCACAACACAACAGGGAATCACAAAGTTGGAGAGATTCTGACTCGGTGCAAAAATAATAAGGACATGTGTTAACACACTTTTTCTCAAGCTTCCTGCCAAAAGAATTATCGGCAACACAAGGTCCCCACTGCACATCAATGCCCAGGCATCCTGTGTTAATATTGACACAAGGAGGAACACAAATGGAAGAAGGTGAGGCAAGTGAAGCTTTCGTGTCGCTTTATTAATTTCCTTTGTCACTGTGTTGGAGATTCAATCAGCGAAAGATTTGTCTGATTTTGTAAGCTTCAGAAACGAAGACAAGATCAGCACAACAGCGCAAATTGTGATGATCTTTACGAATGGCCGAATTCGTGAAAGGGGGTGTCATGTCCGAAAGAGCAAACCACACCTCAAGTCGGTGAAGCTTCAGGTGCTTCTGTGTTTTTTACCGCACCAGACCCAACAACACAATGCCAGTTCACGACTGTTTGATTTCGAGAGACGCAGTCCATGCAATGTTGATAAAGCAAACAAAAATGTTCAGGTGGTTGCGTGTGCTTTTCGCAACATGCATCACAATAATCCTTCATCCGAAGTGGCTTGTCCAAAAAGAGGTCTCGGTTGCTGCTCGGCGAGTTTTAGACAGTTGGAGTCGAAGAAACATGGAGTGAACCCCGCGACAAACTGGATTTCGTTATTTTTGCAAAGCTTCTGGAGACGGAAGAGAAATATGTAGCTCACCCTTCACGCAGTCTCGTCCTCTCGGCCTCGGCGAGGTTCTGTGTCGTTGACTGGGAGCGCCCGCACCTGGGCCCGTGGCAATCAGACGAATCTCTCGTTAATCAACTTCCTCTCGTCGTCTTCACATCCTTTTCCAAAGCTGCTGCCGCCATAATTTCACAGTTTTGTTCTTCACTGGCTCAATGTTCTGGAATTCATTCATTTTTCATTTGTAAAGTTCAGTCGGTGGGAGTGTGATGAGCTGGCGCTTTTTCGAGTGCACGCGCTCTGGGAAGATGAATGGTCGTGGGCTATGATTACTCATTGTGGGGTAATTTTAATCAGATGTTTATTTGTGAGGATACAGACAGTGGAGCTCGAACTTGGCACTTGGCCTCGGGCGATGAGGATTTCATGGAAGGCACAATTTGTTCGCTCCGGCTTCCTGTGGGTTAAGTGTTTGCAGTTGGCGATCCAGCTTCTCCGCAGCTTTTCTGATTCGATTGTGTACACGAAGGTGCCGCATCTTCCTCTTGCCACGGCAGAATTTCTCATGCTTTTTGCCCCTTCTGTTATTAGAGCACAGTGATCTTCTTATTATCCGCACCTCTCTCGCTGATAAGAGCCACGTGAATTGCTCAGATCCCACTCGATGCATTGTAAACACGGAGACATACATCACTCGCGCCGTCTGATTGAGCAGATGCTGTTCTCGGCGAGTACGCGATGAGTGTGAGGTTCCTAATATAAACCTGATCCATCCCCAACTCCTCACCAAATGTCATGTCCTCCACGTATGACAGATGTTGCTAAGGACTGTGTGAAGTGGATTCATAAGTGCACCGTTCCTTCATGCCAACTCAGTCTCGAGAGTCTTTTCCAGTGCTTTAATGATGTAGATTTTCTGCATTCGTCGATGGCTTAGACAACAGTTTCTCATTTCCGTGTCTTGCTCTGGAGGAGCTTTTACGCTGGTCTACTTCATGTCAAATGTTGATCAGGTTCGCAAGTTCATTTTTCAAAAATTATTCCTCGGGTGTCAGGTCTCGTAAATTTTCATCAACTGGGGTGTCGGTGAATTGAATAGTCAGCATCAGCGAGTAAAACCTGGAGAGAGGTTGTGTCAAATGCCAAACGATTCCAATCATATTGCAGCCCGCCTGCGTAACTCAGCTCCGTCAGCAATTCCGAGGTGCTCTTCATACTTTTCGCCACGTCTTCTGTTATTTCTTGATTGCTCGCTCGCTGAGATGTTGGGAGGTTTCGCTCTTCAGAAGCTGATTGCAAAATGTTCAGAGTCTTATGCAATGTGATGGCCCATAGTTGTAAGGTCAAGCAGAGTCATTGGGTTCAGCTCAGCAATTCCCTATCTTATCACTGCAATTCGGCAAAGGTCAGTTTTCGTAGGTAATGGACGAATTTACTGGGCAGAATAGTTCTAATTCATGGCAAACAGCGATATTATCTGGCGTGTCTGACTTGTCGAATGGCCTGCTGCTTTGATGTTGTTATGATCTGCACTTGAGACGGAAGATTCTGTGTAGTGTCTACAGCAAGGATGGCCTGGAATCAACTCTTGGTGGGTCCTTAACAGCGGCATAAACTGACATAAGCCAGAGAAGAGTCCTTCACTTGCGCGCAGAACGCATTTCACTGACAGGTCTTTGTGTTCAGCATCACGAATCTGCGTGTCACATTCAGTCAGTCGACATAATGAGAACCGTGTTCTCCGCACGTTTATGCATGGTTGTTGGCGAACACTGCATAGATTCCAGTTGTTTGTTCGGCCAGTCTTCGCTTTGGTGAAATCTCCACATGAGGGAATCCTGTGAGTATTTTTCCAGATTGGCGGAATTCAAACCATGTCCCGATCCGCCGGACTCCTGGGTGCGCACAGTAACAGTATCTAGCGCACCAGGCTTCCAGACGGATTTGTCTGTACAAGCGCAGGTCAGAGTCTGTTGATAATTCTGCAACAGGTCAGTGCCAACGCTGATGCAGATTGTGTCTATCTTCAGGCTGATTAGGTCATCGGCCACCGCTGCTCATGTTTGCGCATTCCGGCAGCGGAACCTGTTGACGTCTGGAAATGTGAGCAACTTTATCTCCGCTTTCCTCCAATCTGCTGTGTATCGATAGGGACTGCTTGCTTGTTCCGTTCTTCAACGATGAGTATTCACGTGGAGATAATGAGTTCTTGCATCACAAGTTGAGGTACGAACCTTGCGGTCGTCTCTCAGGATTCTCTCCCCACATGTGTCAATTCAGGTGCAGAATATGCATGTACAGATGTACACATAATTTACACTGTCTATTTACACTCTTTTTGAACTGCTCACTCAGTTTTGTTCATGTTGAGGAAAGAAATCACAACATCGATGAACCTAGCATAATGGACGTCAGAACACACAGGATGCATCAAGAACTGATTGAATGAAACCAAGCGATGTATTATCGCTTGTGCGTCAGGGTCGGTGTGTCCAAATAGTCTGGAATGCCACGCCCATTCAGGTACAGAGTCTCTGTGGGGTTCTTCTCCAGGCCTTGATTTTCATGCCGCCGCTTTTTCCACTGTCTTTTCAGGTAAATTGGCATGAATATTAAGCACAGTAACAACGTGCATACGTGTGTGCCAATGATGGCCCCAACGAGTTCAGTGAGGTTGAACATCCTGTCACCTTTCTTCTTGTGAAGGTCCATCATGTTCAATGCTGTGAAGTTATATGACTTGTCATTGCCCTTGGCAATGCTGTTGACGTCCCTCTTGGGTCCGTCTTCATTGGGAGGAGAGTCTTTGGCGCTCGTGTCGGAGTTTTTGTGCCCGTTTGACGGGGAATCCGCTTGATTGCTGTCCACGTGAGTGGGTTGCTCAGTCTTTCCGCGGTTGTGGTTGCGATTGCGGTTGTGTTTGTTTCGGTGGCCCGGGTCGCCGCCGCCCTCGTGGGGAGGGCTGCTGCTCTCGGGCGCGATGGTCCCCTCCACCAGGGTCGACGTCCTGCGCGGCCACGCAACGTTCATGGTCAGCGTCACGTTGCCCGCCTCGTTGTAAGCGAGGCAGATGTACATGCCGGACAGGTCGTGTTTGGCGCCGTCGGGGTTGAGCGTAAGCACGCCCTCGTTGTGGCGCGCGTCCTCCTCCTTGGGTGCCTCGTAGCGCCGACTGATGCCGGACGGCTGGATCCAGAACATCGTGGGAGCCGGGTCACCTGTCGCGCGGAGAGAGAAAAGGGGAAAATTTGCGTCAATTTGCAGCGACTGCATGAAAGGGGATTCCAAGGAAACGCATTACAAGGCAGTTTGAGGAAAATCACGATTTTCCTTCGATGCTGATGGTGGTGGATCTAAGTTGTGCTGAGTTGCTGAGTGAGATCCTTTTCCTCAGTGTTTAGTGTTGGATCGAAATGTCGGTGCAACGACCATGCAGAACTTGTGACCAAACAGCACAATGGTGAATCAGCCACAGAGAAAAAAAAGCCGATCTGTTTCTGAGCAAATGGCTGGATTCCTTTGTGCCGGCCTCTCGGCTAATGAACCGCTTTGGGTGGAGTGATACGCTTCCCTCGCCAGATCCGCAGGTGATGACAAAGGAAACGTACTGCAGGCAGGTCAAAGGTGCAGCACGATTCCCTTTCACCTGGCTGTCAGGCTATTGCTTGATATGATTGTGACTCATCGTGCAATATCAGTCGTGTTGTATCCACGACCTTTTAGGTGTGTGGCTCTGCGAAATGCATATGACTCCCTGCATGGGAAATGGATGCATAAAAGGGAGCACAATGCTTTTCAAGGGCCCTTTGCACTTGTGCGCTGCATACAGGAGACATGCGTTGTTAGGAGGCGCTTCCCTCTCGCACTTGCGCATTTTGTGTCTACGAGGTCTCATTACTGTGCAAAAGGTGGAGTTGTGGCACCGTTGTACACGTTTTTGCTCTCTTTCTCAAAGTGCGCAGATGACGACTGCGTGTTGCTGCGTCGCAGTACGACAAACAAGGCTAATTAATATCTGACGAGTATTGCCTGGAGAATTGAGTGCTGCGTAATTTGCGGATTCATGGGCTTTTGTCAAGACAAGGAAATGTACGCTTACGCTTGATGGTTGGCAAGGTGGCTGTTTCTGATGATAATGTTGGTGGAATTCCAGCATTTAATGCAGACTTACAAGGTTTTGCCGGAGAATAACGTTCGAATTGACGAAAATGCTTTGTGCCCAAGCGCTCGTTTCAAAGGCAAAAAATAACCACTCTCGGATAACAAGCATTTTCCGGCAAAAAGAACGTGTCCTTCAAGGGCGTAATTTACATGGAGAATTTTCTGTTGGGAAAAATAAATCGTCCTCTCCTACTTCTCCTTGAAGTGAAGTGATGTGAAAACATGGATTCTTATCTCTGCAGAAAGCGAGGGCGGTTTTGGGCTTTGCATAACCAAGGCACCAATGAATTCCACTTGTGCAGTGTAACGTGAGTGGAGATTGGGGCCTCAGACTGTTGTGCAATAAGGCGCGCCTAATCGCCGCACCTGCATGCGCCTCAAGAATATCAAGTAACTGTCAGTCAGGCTGAAGGGCGCAACGGAGATTCTCTTCTTCAGAAACACCGTCTCCGAAAGACAGTCCGAACTCGAGACCTCACTGAAGCAACGTCATCTTCAAGTATCATTCGCAAAAGAAGCAGTTCCGCTGCAACACCAGGTGTTTTTGAATCCCGAACTGTGTTTCGCGACCTCCTCTGGATCCTCCGAGAGGGAGACGCGCCACACGAAACCTTTCTTGTAGCGACGAATAAATAATGACTCTGGTTGCGCGTTGTGTCGGTTGTTACCTGTAGCAGTGCACCTGAGCCTGCCCTGGTGCTCGTTGAAGACGGCGTCGATGTTGTTGAAGACAGGAGCGCGGCACAGGAAGTCGTCGGGCTGCAGATGGTCGAAGAATTTCCCAGCGAGCTTCATAGGGGTCAGGCACGACGGAGGTTCCGCACCTAATTTTCATGAAAATGCAAGAAAATTGTCAGCGGCGGAGGATTGATGGTGGATGTGAGGGGTGTACGAGTCGCCTTCGCTGGGGCCGCAGATCGATGGATACAAGTTGACGGGTGTAATTGCGTCGCATTGATGCAGCGACACCAACAGAAACCGAACTGCAGCCAATTTTCAGGCGAAGTGACAAAATAATATTGATGTTGCACAGTTCTTTCGGCAGGTCTACACCAAGGAGCCTTCCGCAATGCTGCCTTGTGTTGACAGGTGACGGGTGCAACACTCTGATGCTTTCTTTCATTTGCCTTTTGCGTTGCGACTTGTTACAGTTCCGTGGATGGTGAAAGGTTTTCTTGATCTCCAGCTACGGCATGCTGCAGCCACTTTTTATGGCCGGAAAATAAAAAGCCAGTTCTGTGTCCAATGTTATTTGTTGTTCAGCAAATGTTGGCCTCAGCAGCACAGCTTTTATTAGTGTTTGTCACAGAACAGAGCTGCATTGGAATCAGCAATCCGAGGGTGTGTATTGCAGACACGAGCTATAGAAATTGAATTTTCTCCCTTTGCGGGCGGATCGATATTAGATCGATGCCAAAACGGTTTCTTTGTGGCGAAAGCCTGGTGAGCTGACTTAGGGAGGTGTTAATAAACAGTTGACATTATGTTGCCATAAATGAATCATAAACCGCAAGCGGCTTTTTTTGCGTAACAAAATATTGGGGGAAGGGATGAGAGCGATCCACATAGCAATTAGTTCAGCATGTGTATGTTGGTTCATATGATGATCCTGTCCTCCTCGTCGCTGTGGTGTATTTACTCTCCATGTGACAGTAAGCTATCGGGCTTGTTTGACCACATAACGAGTGTGTCAATAACGAAGGAAGTTAGACCTGCAGTTTGCTGAGTTGGCACGAGATTGCATCAGGACCACGACAGTACAGACTCGCTGCGATCAATACGCACCTTTGAAAATCTCCACGTTGTTGTCGTAAAATTCTTTGAGCCATATCACCTCGCAGTTGCAATGGAATGGATTTCCAGCCAGTCTCAAGTGAGATAGGGACTGAAATAGGAAAATTGATTGTGAATGCAGGGAGGCTTCGTTATTTATGTTCCTGCAGTGTAATGATCTGAGCAACATGGAACAAGTTAAAAGCTACTTGTCAAAGGAAATTCAATGGAATCGCAGGCAACAATATTGACTTGATCTTTGTGAGCTTTGTGAAGTGTGCGGCTCATTGAAATGCAAGACCTGTGCAGCATCAGGAACGCCATGCTGAATTAGGCCCGCACTCTCTAATTTGACCAGAGCAATCTGAATCGCTTTTTCCACAGATCAAACAGAAACGAAGCCCAGCGTGAAAATCTGCCAGACAGATGAATACGGTGGGGGAAAGATAGACAGCCCAGAAAAGCAGAATGGCTTGAAAGAAGCTTTTTGTGAAATACAGTGGAGGGAAAAAGTTGTTCAATAGGGATCGCTGTTTGTGTACCTTCAGTGTGGGAGCCATCTTTTTGTCAAGGCGTTCTAGCTGGTTTCCATTGAGCCAGAGGTAGCGCAGCGTTGCGTTGAGGGGAGCGAGCACGTCGACCGTCATCTCAGTCAGACTGCAGTCGTGCAGGTACAGTCCTAAATTCGAGACTTTAGGAATTGGAATAGGAATGAGTTAAAATGAGTGTTAAGTTTGCTTTCCAGCGAATTAACGCTGTTTCCATTCATTGCACCACACAACACCAAGTGAGTGAGTGAGTTGGTGATATGTACAACACAACAGCTTCTCCCGTGGATCCCAGACTCAATTTCCGATTTTGGTCCGCCTTCTGAATTCAAGCCGAATTCGCGTGAGGTTCAGCCCCGCCCACCCGTTCCCATGGATCCACGAGAGATGCTTCTCTGCGGTTTCATGAGCTGGTGAGGTAGGTGCTGGTTGTGCCGCTCGTCCGTTGTCTGCGTGTTATCTGCGTCGCCGATTGATCTCCCTCATCTGCAAGAGCTACCGACCCTACGTGCATGCACAGTCATGCCAGAACCATGCTAAAATAGACTCAAATCAACTGAGCATCAAATTAGTTGGAATCAAGAGTACATTTCATTGAGACTTCTCTTTTTATTCCACCGAAAAATGAACGCGATTAAGACTTTGTGTTGTTGTGGAAAGGCACAGGGGCTACGTACGTCAATACTCGTACCAACACGAGAAACAAAAGGAATGATTGAACCAATCTGAAGAACGAAGAGGAAGGCTGATCAGACGTTCATGCGGAAGTGCAAAGAGACGAGGAGAGCACAAGGGTATCACTAACATTGCTAAGAGCCACAGGTAATTTCATGAGCAATATCTATATCACTGGATCTGCTAATGTTTCTTGACTTTCAGCTAGCAATTTGACTCTACTTTGAAGCAGATGATATGACAGGCGCGTTCGTTTGGATCACCGTTAGCCCGCTTCTCCTTGTGTAATTAACGCGCTTCGTGGCTTTTGCAAAGATAAACTGTTTGCCTGGCGCACAGAGACGGAGCTCCGAGGAACACAAACTGTTCCACTTACGCTGGCATTCATGTGTCATCGCCAGATTTTGGACCGGCGCTACTCAACAAGACAGAAGCATTTTGCAACTGGTTTGTTGTCGCGTCTGTTCTGTTTCAAGTTCCAAATTGAAAGAACTTGTCCAATTTGCTGTTCACTCAGTGTTGGATGAAAAGAATTGCAAAAAGTGTTCGTCCTGTCATATCATTGTGATTCACGAATACTTTTTCTCCTAAATGGCTACTTGTTGACAGAAAATGAGCTCATATTGCTGCTGACACTTTACACTATGGGACTGATTCGTCTTAAGCAAAGACAAATTATAGCCAAAAATATGCAAGAAAGCCAACAATGCTTGAGTATTGTTCGATTTTCTACATAAAACTTACGCACGCTACAGCAGGAGGACTTTTGCTAAGAGGCTAAATATTTGTATTTTGGAGAAGCCCAGTAAACTGAGTGAAGAGGTTGATAATTACCTGTGGACTCGAGGCCCGAGAAGCTTTTAGGACGAATCTGGATGTTTCTGTTGCCGTTGAGGAACAGATGTTCCAGATGCAGACCGCCGAACGTCATGTCCTGCACCACCTTGATCCGGTTGTTGCTCAGGTCCAGCCACTTGAGGTTCCCCAGATCAACAAAAGTCTCCACCTGCAGCCAGACGTAAGGGTTCCGGAACTCATGTTGATTGCGAGTGTGAGATCGCATAACACTTCCGCATCATGACCGTACGAGAAAACGCGTAATCAGAACCAGCGCAACTGTCTGCGAGTCCAAGCGCTGAGAGAGCGCGCTGAGAGAGCACGAGTTCCAAAAGTTTTCGACTCGTCAAAGGCTTCATCAACCCAAATGCCAAAGCTTCACACAAAAATTGGGCTATCTTCACGAATGAAAGACAAAAAAGGCGCACTTTTGCCCGCAATTTGTCAGACAGGCTGAACTTGTATCATGTCTGTGAAAAACTCAAAAGCTTTCAGTTTTAAAATCAGTTGCGCTCGTCGAGCAGACTCAGGAAAAGAATCAACGCGTTCTGCGCTGAAAATTTGGTGGACCACACAAAGATTTGTGGTGGACTACAAACCACCGTGCTGATTCTCTTGTTGGTTTGCGCTGCAATTGTGTGGCCGACATGCACGCTGTCAGCTTCAATTTCAGTTTATATGTGAGCTCATGCAGCAGCAAACACAAATTTTCCAATCTACTGTTCCACTCTTGCTTGTTGAAACGAATAGTATCTGACTCTTTCTTCGGTACTTGAAACCAGGGATCACGAAGCCACTGTGACCGGACTTCGGACAACCACACGAGTGATGGAAGCTTTTCATTGAATGAAGTCATCGGAGCGGAATTTCCTGTGGCAATTGCTGTTTGAGATACATAATGGCACCAATAATACGAGTCGACAAACTTTGCAAAAGTGTGTACGCCCAAACCAGAAGCATACTTTACGCAATTATTTGTTGTGGAGAAATATATTTACTTGTGCCATACCCGTTTCGTATTCAAAAGGCATTGCGCAAACAGGCCACCGCAATGTGTTTGCTGTATCGTTTTCTCGTATCATCTTCTCGTTACTCTTTCAGATGGTAAGTGGCCTTCTTAGGGAACCGCACACATTCTGCTCGTTTGCAATTCAAGTGCGAACGTGTTGTGAAGAATTCGAGGACCGTAAATTCGTTTTTAATGCACCGGGTGTACTTGAATTTCAATTGGCTTCGGGATGCGAGTCGTATCCCGTGGCAGTGGTATTGGCATGTTCGGAAGGCAATGTTTCTCCATTGAAGTTCCACAACAATCATGCGATGGGAGGAAACCGCAGATTGATGGTGTTCCAAGAGACAGGTTTGGGTCCCACAAGATTCTGATAACAATAAATTGGGTCCCACAAGATTCTGATAACAATAAAATGAATATTGTGAGGTGTAAAAGCCTCCCTTAGGACACTATCAATTCAAGTGGCGCGGGAATAGGGTTGGAAATGAGCAGTGTTTTTGCTGGCGCTGCGTGAACACACTTTGAAATTTGTCTTCAGGGAAAAGGAAACAAAAAAGAACTGATGCACAAACAGATCGTATGTGCTTCTGAAATTCCTCCGAGAACCTGCGGGGCGTATCACCCACGGTCTTGAGTCGTGCCAAGTGCTGCATTAGAAGCGTACCTCGATGTTTTCAATGCCGCATTCGCTGAGGTAAAGATGCTCGAGGTTGACGTAGGACGAGAAATTGGAGCGCTGGATTGTCGGCGTTTGAAAGACATTTCCGTTCAGATTCAGCTGCAGCGAGTCCCTGCCAAACACAGAAAATGCGCGCGCTGTACTTGTCAGGCTGGAATGTACGGGCGGGTCGCGCCCAGCCCCGACGTGAAAAGTGTGGCGAAGAACGGAAGAAGCTTCCGCTGAAACAACGGGAGTTTTCAATGCAACCCGCAGAGAAATAGGATACACGAAAAAGTTCCCTGCAGGGCTTCACGCTCTCAAATTTCAAATGTGCTGGGAGGAAGTTGTGGAAGGTAACTTTCTTGATAATTAAACACATGGACGGAAATGCCTGAAACAAAACTCCAGATGTTCCCGGGACTGAGCAAATCTCTGCAGGTACAGCGAGTTTCATGTTTGGGGTCAGCATCTTGCGTTGGAAGCATTGAAGGTTGTGTGGGGGCCAAAAAAGCTTGCACAAGAAAAGACTAATGTCAGAAGGGTATTCTTGACATTTCTCACTCCGCTGTCACAGTCGATCTTCTCGTCAAAGAAAAAGACTAAATTTGGCAGCCAGATAGGCACCACTCGAGGGAAAGGGTTTGTAATTGAGATCTGAAATGTGGGCCAAGTGTGACCCAAGCACTGTGTGCTGTCGAGTATTGGTTGCACACAGCCCTCAAGCCCAATTTGTTTGGATGCTCAGCGTCTGTGAAAAGCTTGAGTTTGAAAATGGATAAATCTGAAGTATGAGACTTGCTTCATGTTGCGAGATGAGTTATGGAGCCTCGTCTCTCTGGGGCTGTCACCCAACAATTTACAAACTGAATGGAAATCAGACACGTTTCGAAAGAGAAGTGACGAATTTGAATTTCAAAACAGACTCCCTGGTGTGACGCCGCTGTTAATGAATTCTTTTGTTGGTGTTTATTTCTCTTACATATTGAGTAACATCAGCAAAGTGCGATGTAAATTTGATTCAGCTGGGGTAACTGCGGTGATGTAACAAAATGAAGCCCTATTTTCAGGCTGTCTAATTTTGCTGTTGTTTCAGCAGAAGGTCGAAAGGTTCAGAAGTGGATATAGCAAAGCAATTAGCGGAATATTTGGGTCAGGTATTCGCACAGTTGCCAGCTTCGTAATTTCTCGGTTCATTCGCGATGCAATGAACAACTCGATGTTATTTTTCACAAGACGAATATACACTCACGAATCTTCAAAAAGCGCTGTGCCTGGATGTTTGGTCAAAAATCTTTTCACAGTGTTTGCACTCTTACGAAACAGTCCTTGACAGCTCTGTGAGGAGATGCTCTTGACCGCAAACGTCAAGTCCGAAACGTCAAGTCGAAATGCCTTGTAATTAGATACGGAAAGAGCGTGCAGTGGCAAAGCACTGGACTTGATTACAGGCATTGTGAGAAAAAAAGCATCACACGAAATCCCCCTGGACATCTACGCGTGACACATGTGATTTCCAAACGACTTGAGAACTGCTCAAGGGCAGCGAGTCTGACGAACATTTCTTTCAAAAGTGAAACCCTTGCAGGGGTTTGATACGTAGTCTTTTCTTTTGCAAAATGTTCTTCTTACCTTGGCACTCCTTCTGGAATGAAGGGCAGACCCCTGCGTGAGCAGTAGACGATGTGGGAGATGGTGTTGCAGAAGCATTTCTTGGGACAGTTGTTGGAGTGCGCCTCTCGGGTGAGGATGAGGAAGCCGAGAAGCCAGGCGAACAGCCACTCGGCCGTCCAGCGCGGCGTCCCCGGCATCAACATGACTCCCGAGCCCCGCAGGATCTCACCCCGCCGTCAAAGTTCACTTCAATAATCACAGCGCGCCCGCGATGAATCGAGGCTACTCGACATTCCCGTCTGACGCCAAATGAACAAAATCCATTTTGACCAGATGCACTGAGTGGGTCCCAGGATTGATGGGCGGCTGACTAAACTGTCGTGTTGTTCCCGCAAAATCCGCAAAATGACAGCTGCACTGAGTGCACCGCTGAATGAATCCCGCTCCACTATTCCGCACGCGATCTTCTGCGCAAAAAGTATTGTTTCCTGTTGCTATTCACAACAATGGGCGCAACTCGATATATTTATTTCAGGCAGTTCTTTTTTGTCTCAGTCACAACAGTTTCACCTGAATCAGATAATTCAAAGCCTCTGACGCTTTGCTCTTTTCAACACCGTTCGTGTGAAGCAAACTGTTTCCAAGCCGAAGAGCACCGATCACTGCCTCTCAATCTTTCTGTTGTGACCAGGGCAGTTTTGCGTGTGTTTTTGTGTCTCCTGCTTCTCCTATTCAAGTGACAGACGTATTTTTATCAAGGGATTTTCTACGCAAAAAGGCTCTTGACAAGTTTAAGCTTCTTCAAAAGCACCTCGGGTGAAAGCAGTCCTCAGCAGCACTTCTTGGCTTCTGTGTTTTCTGTTTGACGTCTTGTGAATACGGAGAATGTTGTAATCCAAGTGTGAATTTGTCCTCAGCTATGTCAGCTATGCGTCTTCAGATTCCTTGATTCAGTGTGTATTAAATATCGCAACGATATATCACCCAAAACCTGTGTGAGATTTGACAAGCTTGAGACAGCTGACAGCCAGCAGAACTCATCAAAAACAAACACAAGTGTTTCCAATTTCCGCGGAACAAGAGCGAAACAACACTTGGTATCCTCTGAACACTGCAACAGTTCGTTTCGTGTACTTTTGTTCTTTCTTCACAATAGTCAGCTCTTCCGATCTCACGCAAGCTCCTTCGTTGGTGATTTGTGTTCCGCAAATCTCTCAAAACTTCCAAGAGAATGGAGTCAAACAATGCCCTTCTCAACAATTTCTGTTCTGTTCATGTACGTTCAAAAACCAATTTCTGAGATATTAGTCCGGGCAGAATGTGTAGCAAATTGTGAACGTGTAATCCTGTCAGAGTGATTTGTAGCGGCAAAAGACGCACGCTGCGCGAGAGCCCTGGTACCGGAGGCTCCTCTCGCTGTGACTGCCGGGCGAGCACTGACTGCGCCAGGCAGAAGCTCGTCGCACCGCTGCTCGCTGAAAACCAATGCGAGTCGAGAGAAGCCTGACGTGCGATTCGCTGGCGCCAGCTGTTGTAAATGTTACACACCACAGAGAGTTGGAGGACTGAAACACTGGAAACTTCACAAAAACAAATACCCTTCCCAAAGATTTTTTTGGGAGACGTTCTTCTTTCAAGGGTCAAGGGTGGACCCCTCCTTCGATTCGTCAACTGTGAGAAAACAAGAATTTTTGCGCACTTCGAACAGCACTGTGCATTCTCATGAGTTATCGAAAAGAAGCATTCTCCTTTGAGCAAACATCCTGAACCTGCAGTTCGAAATCCATCTTCTACCCTCTGCTGTCCAAAGAGATTTCTCGTGCCAAGATCTCTGCCTGTGGTGGACTCAACCTCAGAGAGAACTTCATTCAATTGAAGGACATTCTTTGCCATTTTCTGCATATCGGCGAGCCGCGCGCGGGCTGAGTGCAATGGCGAATCGTGATGGTGTTGTCCAGTGTGTATACGTCCTATGTGGACCGTTGTTATGCTGGTGGTGGTGTGGGAGGGGGCGGCATTCATTCATTTTCTCGTCCGCTGTGATCTATGTCATTGGTCATGAAATCAATGGCTGCTTTGGGGTAAATCAATGAAACCAATGGCCGCTTCACCACCATCACCCTGGTCACAAAACCAATGGTTAGTTTTGGTGAAGCAACTGTTGCTTCCTAACCAGCAACACTGACCACCAGCAAAATAGTTGATTTACATGTTTACAAGGCCGATGGTTGGTTTTGGTAAAGCAACTATTTGCTGGAACAATGCGTGTTGTGAGCACAATGCTTGCATGATCTCTGATCTGTTGTTGACTTGGCGTTTGGACAGTTTTCCTCTGCACATAAACCGGTGAAGCGGCGCACATTTCCTCTCAGAAAAAGGACCCGAGCGTCGCGCGAACCTGCAGCAGGCGCGCCGGGGATGAACCGACTGCTGACCTGAGCTCCTCACGAGTGCCTTTCATTCCTCCCAACCGACCCAGCCTCTATCCGTTGAGAGTTAATGAAGTCGAAAACTTGGTTTTAAGGAGAGGCCTTTTTAATACATCCCAGTTTACGTTTCATTGCACTTCCTAAAAAGTGACATGCATTTCTCACGGTTGTGTGATTTATTACCGTCTGCGCGCCTTTTTCTCAACCACGTGTGATCCTCCTTCAACAAGTTCACGTAACTACAATAATTTGCTCATTTCGGAGAAATAATTTCTTGGCACGCTTTTCGTCGTTGTTCTACGTGCGTCTTTTCTCAAAGAGAACTTTTTCAGGAGAGGACTATGTACCGCTTGAGGACTTGGTTCCCGTGTGAACCCTCGTACCGTGGCATCTGTGGTTAGTCATTTTCCTCCACGAGTGATGACGAGCTCGTTAGATTTTAGCGTGAGCATTTTGAGATCTCCATGTGTGGGTTTATTCTCATGACCCCATCTAGCAAGGTGAATGATGTGGTGAGGGGTTTACCTGCAAAGAAAATTTTTTCTTGTGCCAATAAAGAAAAGACGGCGTGGACTTTTGTGAACTTGTGAACCACACTCTCTCAGAGGTGAGAGTTTCAGCAAAGTGCTTCACAAGCGTAACATGTACACGTAGAACGTATAGCTTTCAGATGCAACTCCCCTGTTCTTGAAGAGTCCACAATCAATTTTGAAAAATAATCTTGAGTCAGAAACCTGGGGAAGTTACTTCTTTTCCCCCAATACACAAAGCTTCAAAGGGCTCACAAACCTAACTGGTCAGGTTTTGAAAATGGTTAGGAATTTCTCTATGGACCCTTCCAGAAGAGGGGAGTTGCATCTGCAAACTACATGTTACGTGTACGTTTTGTGACTGCTGAACATGCTGCTGAAACTCCCCGTTGTTGCGCGCGCGCGCGCGCGCGCGCGGTGTGTGTGTGTGTGTGTGTGTGTCTGTCTGTCTGTCTGACAGAAGGGCAAAGAGAATCAACGGGGCATCGTTGACGGAATGCTTGTACAAGGGCAAGAAGTGATTTGTGTTCTTGGCGTGTGTCTCACAGCACTTGTTGAGTCTGCAGGAAAAAAGAACCTGCGTGCGTGACTTGAACAAAGATGGATTCGTAGTGCTCGCACTTCCCTTCAAAAGCAACTACAGTCGAAAACTTCAAACGCTTGCAAAAGTGAAAGAACTGCAGAAAAATTTCGCCTTTGTGCTCAAGAATGTTCAAACTTTCTGAATGGCACCAGCAAGACTTGTTTTTACGTGTGCTTGGGGAAGCTACCGCACACACAAAACTTTAGTGTTGTCTGAAGGTCATCTGCACGTCTGACCCAACAGCTGACCGTTGCGTGCTGTGAGAAAGTTCCCATCTCTGCCTTGACACCAATTTTTCAAACACGACACAGTATCATCACCATCTCTGTTGAGGTCACATTTGTCACTCTTCTATTCTGTTCACTCGTATTCAGCATGAGGACAGGCACCACATCGCGTCGGATTTCTCACCTTTGTGAAATAGCGCGCAATGACAAGGGGAAAAGTGCATTGGCATTGCACCTGTGCCCCTGGATATCAGTGATCCAAAAGATTCGTTCTCGTCACGCTTGTACTGAAGAAACTGAAGAGGCAACCTGTCCTTTGGTGCAAGCTCAATTGCCAGCGCACCGCCTCACTCAAGAGTCGTAGATCGAAACTCTGACTCGAAACGCGTTTTTTTCTGTGAAGTCAGATGCGTGCTTGGTTTTTTGCTGTGGTATTTGTGCGTCTCTCACAGATCACCTGGGAACAGACGTGAGACGTGGCAGTTTGAACGTTCGTGACACTGATTTTACATGGAGTGCTTCTCCACCAGGGATACGTTGTGGCTGTCTGTGTGGATGGTGAGGATGAAACGTGATTGGAACGCAATCTCCAACTCCTTTGTTTTTTTTTAAACGCAGATACATTATGGAGCACAGTCGTGGCAGACAGTACTTTTAAAAGTCCTGACAGCAGAGGGGACACCTTTCCCACTTTGAAAAAAATAGACCTGCAAAATTTTCATGTCACGCCAAGGAAGTGAGCAGAACTGTCTTCGTGTGTTCTGGCCTCCCTCTGGCCCGTCCGTGTTTTCGCATGAGGTGCAACACAAAATGTTCAGTTGCAACAGAAACATTGAAATACAGAGCAGTGATCAGCAAGCAGTGTTCGTGCTGATCTTTTTTTTTCGGTCACCCTTGCACGTCCACGCCAATTGAGAGAGAGGTGGGTTCCATGGTTCAACGAGGACAAAAGTCGAATCATTGAGTCAATGAAACTCGCAGTGTGAGATTTCTGTACAGTTGGGCGAAAATCACTTGCTGCATTGCAAGAACTTTTTGGAGTTCGACATCGACACCGACAATAATCATTCTTAGAAACATGAAGGCAAAGCCAGCGTGCATTGTCTGCCACTGACGTCAAGCAAGACATGGCATGTGCAAACTTCATTTCAATTTGGGATGCAAGATGCAGGTATTGGTTGGCAATTTCCAACAAGGCCCGGTGACAGCGCGCTGGGCTCCTCCCAACCGACTCACCTCCCCGCGGGCGCGAAAGCATGACAGGTCGCAACGAAATCCAAAAGAAGCTGCGAAACAGTGTGTGCGTGTGTGTGTGTGTGTGTGTGTGTGTGCGTGTGTGTGTACGTGTGTGGGTGCGCGGGTTGGGGAGTGTCCAGACGACGCATCGTTCGCAACAACCACACAATCTTGTGGCTTGTTCTTTCAAAGTAATCCCGAAAATTGTGTAAGTCTCAGTCATAAAAACAGCATTATCAGAGCAAGACACTGTTCACCCTCTCTCTGAGCCCTGTCAAAATCCAACTCGTGCTTTCGCCAGAGATGTTCATGAGGCATAACCACCAGAATATTTTGAAAGGTATTTTTGACATAACATTCAGTAAAGTCACAACCCTGGACCCAATTTTCCAAAACTTTTCCAGGATTGCACCCTGAGTAAGGCTGCTGAATGCTGGAAAAACTTGCAGAATTCAGACGCCTCCCGACGGCTGGGTCCTGGGAGGCGGGTTTGTTCGCTTACACCTCCGACTGCGCACCTCCCACCGCAGCGCAGCTTCAGTTCGACGTGACAAACGAAGCTGCCGCTGCGCTCGACGCTCACTATCCGGCCGTCAGCGCAAACCCACATCATTGCACGCTCACAACGCTTTCCCAACAATGGATGTAGCACCTCAATGGGATGTTTTGTTTTTGTAGTTCAGCAGGACAGCTGCCGAACAAACCTTCAGGTAGGATTGTCGACCTTTTAAGTTTGCGGAACTGTTTTGTTTTGGGCGCTTGTGTTGTTTCGCACCTGTTTTTGGTGGTTTGGTGCACGAAGTTCCAGTTGTTGTGTTCGCTTGCATCATGCAATTGTTTGCATCACCAAACATGTTTGGAAACCCCTTTGTTCCTTCGTATATTCCTCGCGTGGAAGAAACTGGAGCGAGGTTCTCTCTGGCATAGTCTTTTCTTGGACCACACAGTGTTGTGTCACAACGGTTCCTGCAGACATTTCGCTGATCTGGGAGGCAAGGGCCAGGGCAAAGCCAGCCAGCAAAACTTGTAGATGGACAGAAAGTGATCAGGAATAATGTCTGAACATTTTTAAATTTTGCTGGTTGGTGTGGGTAAACCATTGAAATTCAGAATGTTTTTCGATATTTCCTTGTCAATTTCTGACAAGATAATTTCACTGGTTTCCTGCTACCGCCCCCTTCCCCTTCATCAGAAGGCCAGCAAAATCCAAGATCCAAAAACGAACAAATGTTGTGGAACTGACCGAAAAATATTCTAATTTGTCAGCCACGTGATGCAAGAGACGGCGCGTTAGATCTATCGGATCTCTCGTCTCTAGTTTCCATTCTGAAGAACTGTCATTGGTGTCTACTTCTTGGGATAAAGATAACGCTTTTGGGAAATAAAAACAAGAATATCAGATTCAGGCACAGGCACTTGAGGGTTGTGATCGTGCCACGGCGACTGAAACTCAGGAAACACGAACCGGAAGTCCACGAGTTGAGCACGACACCGTCCAAAGTGCACGAACATGACAGTTGCTGAACCGAATCTGTTGAAGCTGACTTTAGATTCTACATCCCGAGCTCACTTTGTGGAAATGCTCTTTTTGTTGAGCGGTTCTCGCTGCCAAGGCTTTTGATTCTGTGAAACCCTGAACACCAAAACGCTAACAAGGACATCAAAGCCGCAAAGTTTTGTTTTCCGCTTTTTGCCTTCTTGCTCTATTTTAAGAAAATGAAAGCGTTTTTGTTCATGAAGGCTTGGTTTCTCCCAGCTCAAGCAGATTGGTTGATAACACTTTGAATCCCAGTGTTTCGTTTCTTGCTTCACCGACATTGTGTCGCAAAAACGTTTGAACCTGAATCATGCGTGGTGCAGCCCTGATGCACACAGCATGAATTGCATATAAATTTGAGATATATTGCCTGATTTACCCACTCCAACGCATCTAAATTGAAATGAAATTGATTGACTCTGCAATGGCAATTACAGCTGCATACCAGAGATTGATGTTCGACCACAGACCAACAACGATTAGGCTTTGTTGGTTGTCAAAAAACTTTGTGGGTCCCCTTGGGGATATTTGATAGTTTTTGTACACAAACGCAGGGAAAGTTTGTGCCGTAATCACCCAGCGAGACGAAAGAGCAGGTGTGCAAGGAACATGGGTGCGCGTTGCTTGCACACAGGTGATTGCAGTAACTCATCGATGAGTCTCGCTGCTTGAACGACGACCATGCAACAGACAGCAGACAGGAGAAACTCGTCAGACAATACGTCAACAGCAGAAATCGATGGAAACCTTCCAGTGCGACGGATAAATTTTCGTTGCTCATTTCCACTGAAGACGATCTCAACTCCGAGGGAACCACCTGCCATGGAAAGAAGAATTGAAAGACACCTCCACTTTCCTTTTGTGCTGAAACACATTGCAACAAAGAGTCGCTGAAGGACACCAGGATGTCATTTCATTGAGGAGGAATCTTTTGCTTCAGAATTCATTGAGCTCTTCTCAAGGCTCGTGGACAGAAGGCTCCACAAGGCAAGAGGTATTTTCAAGAAACAAAATTCAATGGCGCCCCCGTGCCAAACATAGGCAGTGACAAATAAGTTTGGTGAATTGGCTGTCAGGTGGACACGACTGGACATCTGCACATGTTTTAACTTCTTTCTTTTTGCCATCCCCACCAGAGACACAAAGTTCAAACATCAACGTTGCTTGAAGCCTTTCAGGGATCAATACGTTCAGGTCTTTCTCGTGAAACATCGAAAAAAATAACTCGAAGGTTTAAATGTTTTCTGAAAAGCATTGTTGTTCCAGGGTCACGACGAAGAGTTGTTTTCTGGAATTATTTCACCCTGCCGCAGTCGGTATTTTCACCCTGGCGCAGTCGGTATGGTTCAAATCAGAAACCACAAGCAACATGGGGAGCACAGGCGACGACCCTGACAGCAAAACTGAAGCCTTTGCGAGATGCGACCCTTTCACATTTGCATCGAATGTGCATTTTTTCACTTTTCACGTGTCACCTTCAAGTGGAAGTTGAGGTCCCAACCCCGAAAAATTGATTCACCGGCTTCAATGGCGGATTTAATTCCAGCAGGTGAGGCCGAGGTCGCCTCCGGTACGACCCACACAAATAGACTGAATTTTTCAAACCCCTTCGTTTGCGTGGGCATGCAGCTGCACACCTTCAAGTGTGATTCGCACATGTTGATTGCATGTTGTTGCGTGATGTTTCGGTGCTTCTTGCATCATGAAGCTGATTTTATCCGCGTGAACGCTATCTGTAAAAACCCGGCAGCTCAAAGGTCTTGGCGTCACTAAAATTCGGGCGACATTCTTCAGACCTGCAGTCAAACTACAATTGTTCACAAGGGAATTTTCGTGGCGGCTCTTCAGACATGCCCCTCTCAACAGAGACAGATTTGCAAGCATTGATCCGCTGAGCGGTTTGTTTGAGGTGGGCGAATGTTGACTTTCTGGATGTTGATGCCGCAGGAACTGTTGCAAGGCAAAAGTCTGTGAGAACAACATTGAGATCAATGTGACACAACAGGTAACTCAAGTCTGAATCTATTTGCTGATTGCAGAAACTGCTTTGAAGACAAAATGAGATACAACTATGAAAAAGAACGCGCAGCAACGCAAAGAAAGTTTCAAGAATAATGAAACCGTTTTTGCATCCCTCCTTTCAAAGAGATTTTTATTGAAAAAAGTTCAAAACGAAAAATTCATATTGCCGGCACAAGACGTTTGTTCCTTGTCTCCTTTGCAAAAGCACGTACTGGCACGTGACATTCAAACTGAAGCCCACAGTCCCTCGGAATAGTCTGGCTGGTTTATTTTGCTCTGAGTTGTCACTGCATGGCACTCGTACACTGAAATCAACCGAATTTGAATGTGAAAGGATCAAACGTCGGTGCTCATGAGGAAGACATCGCGTCAAAAGAACAGTTGTGATACAGCCAAATCGCATCCAGCGGCGACAGTGATCAGAGCTCTTCACTGCAGCCTTGGGTGATGGTTGGGAATCCATTCTGAAACTGCAAAACCAAGACACAAGAACCAAACGAACAACTTGATGTTTCAAAATTAAGTGTCCATCTTGATGGGTCTGTTGCGTCCAAGTGCGCTCCAGCAAAATCTCCGTGGGTATGAGTGAGAGTATTGGCAGACTCTGGAACAGGAATTGATTGTGTCATCCGTGCACTTCTCTGTCGGGGTCGTCCCTTCATCTTGGAACCAGCAGTCACACGGACTTGGATCCAGAGAGTTGTCCATGCGAGGGAGTTGCGTAGAGTGGTGCGAGAACGTTTGTGCATCACCTGCAGTAGAGCCCATGACAGGTTGACATGTCACAAGAGTATTCCACAGTCTGAATCGTTGCAAAGGTGTTGGTCTTCTCCAGCAGCACGACTGGCACAACAAGGGCAATGCTGGTATTCACGAATTTTTCTTCACTGGCATTCCAAATCAGGGACTTTCATTGTTTTTCATCGCTCTCTGCCAGGAAAGACAGACAAACAGCCACACAAACAACAGACAGACATACAGTCAAACAGACAAACAGACAAACAGACAGACAGACAGACAGACAGACAGACAGTAGAGAGGGAGGGAAAGAGGAGAGGGAGAGAATGAAAACACACATTTGTCTCCTGAACTTGCACACACCACTTCCCCGGAAGCTGGCACTGTTGACAGGAAACTTGCCTGTTTCTTCCAAGCGACCTGCAAAATAACCCGCGTGATTTTTTTTGTGTCTTCCAAGCGACCTGCGAGAAAAGCCCTGTGAAATTCATGTTTCTAGTGTTTGCGTCAAATCTTTGGAAGCGGAGCAGGAACATTTGTGGTGCACTGATTCTGGAGCACGCGAGGTGTGGTGGAAACAATTGAACGGGAGGCGTCAGTCTGCGACGGTCTCCTTCACCTGGAGCGCAGACGCTTATGCAGACCCGAAGATGCAGCTGTCTGAGCCTTCCACGTCAAAGGATGCAGCAAGGTTATTGGCAGAAATGTTGGAAGCCTCAGAATGTTCCGTTTTGAGTAAAAACTTCTTCAAACACCCTTTACATTTTTTGTGCCCCATTCTGCTGTGTGAGTAATTTTGCCCGACAAGACAATGTTGCGTTGCTGCGCTGTGTGCATGTTGGAAAGATTCGGTGTTTTCTGCGTGTTTTCGAGACACCTGCAGTTCAACCTGTTTTGAACAGACCATGTCGACTGTTGACTCTTTTGTTGTGTGATATACGTATTCTTGCACATAACGAGTTTTAGCAACTCATTGAAATTTTACTGAAGCTGTTCGGACTTGCCCACAACAAAGAATTGTATCAAGTGCTCAACCTTTGCACTTGTGGCTCAGACTTCAAACCCTGGCCACAAATTTTTTTCAACAAAGACAGTCGTCGTACAATCGTGGTTGCTTTGCTCAGGCCAACAACGACATCAGAACGGCTGCCATAATTGTTGAAAAAAGTTTATGTTGAGAATGATGCTCTTCGCAAATCAAAACGGGAGACACAAAAATTTGGACACAAACACCTGCGTGTGCACGAACAAGGAAGAAAAGGACTTGTTCGACGAAGAGTTTGCTTTCGTGAGGACTTACATGTTGTCAGGTGATTTCTTCATGCCAAATCAATGTGCAAGGGTACGATCGATGATATAAGTTCTGTCTTGGGCGTAAAAGAGTCCGCTTGACAGAATCTATTTCCCCAGACACGTCGAGTCTCAAGAAATCAATGTCGTTCCAACGAGCAGTGAGACCGAGAACAATCAAGAGGAGGAGTCCGTCACAAATCGTTACTTCTTCGCAGATCTGCACTGCCGTACGGTTTGCAGGATATTCGCAGCTGACTGGACCGCTTCCTTCTGGACTCTCGCACCAACAAAATAGTCTCTGCGTGCATGCACGTGGTTGTCAGACTTTTCATCGCGCGCTTTGACCTCGTGTTTTCAGGATGGAACTCGGGGAGCTAAATGCGCTGAACTCGGCGCCTGGGTCGAGATGACGTGACTATGTGGACGCCGACGTCTGCCTGCATCATGCTGTGTGTGTTGTTGACACCGTACCTGGTCATCACCCTGCTGCCGTCAACCGCGACGCTGGACATGGCGCACATAGGTGAGAGACAGTTGAGACGACTGGATTCTGGTGGGTGGAACTGGCCATTGACGTTCTCTGCAATGGCGAGGACACATTTGTGCAAAAAGCACAGGTATTGATGTTGTTGCACGTCAGTCTGTCCTGCTGTGGTTTTCAGCAGACCATTTCCGTTTTCTCCTTTTGCGCACGTACTGATTCGGAATTGAGCAAAGAAAGTTCTTCAAAGACATTTTCCTCTGCAAAAGGAACCCACGTCAAAGACAAGGAAATTGCAAAAGAAAGGAAGATCCGTATCGCTTACACGGGGGATCCATAGGATTGCGTGTCGTGCTCGACAGCACTTTAGACGCAGAAAGAAGTTCTCAAGTGATGCGCATTGACTCCGCACCACACCTGAAAGATTCGTTCTCCAATCCACAGCGCTGAAGCAATCAACCTGGCGTGACTTTATTGCGACTAATGACCATTTCCACGGTTATTCCTGTGTCAAAAGTGCACCAGACCCTGGGGAATTGTGCAGATCGATGGCAAACGTGTGCCTTTCCTGAAACCTTCCACTCTGACTGTAGCTCTGTCATTCTACTGCTTTTCCACTGATGTTTATGGGCTCTTTGTCAGCGCGAGTGCCGTTTGATGTTGTCTTGAAGTTGCTTGTCTTTTAACTTTCTGCACTTCCACACCTTCCTCACCAAAACCCCAACGTGGTGATCTTCATTTTGAGAGAGACTACCACAATTTTTTTATCAAGTCCTTTTTCCTCCTTTCTATCGTCGTGAAATAAGATTGAACTGCAAGGCACACGTCAAAAGTTTTGAGCCCGTCTTTCTTGCGATGAATTCTATCACATCGTACTTTTTCCTTTTCTGAGAGCACTCGTTCAAGTCGAATGATATTGAGGTTTCAGCACCGTCTATCAACTCGGGGCAAAACAGCCGAACTAAAGATTTTGAGCTGTGACCGATTGTGAGACAACTCGGATGCATAGAGAGTTGCAGATTTCCTGTTCTCGCCGGAGAGTCTGAACTCTGCATGCAATGGTCAAGGGATGGAAATGACCGCGGAGTCTCGTTAGCCTGATTGCCTCCCCCAACACGGGTTTATGAGCGCTGAAGACGGTCTCTGACATGGAGCGAAGGAAGGAGACGAACATAGAAGAAACTATTTCTTGGACGACAAGTATTGTTCCTTTTAGCCTGGCGATTCTTTTCTTGGGGAACAATGCATTTTCCTTCGTGATTGCCGATTGAAACAATTATTTGTCAACAAATTGAAAGTGATCACTGGAAAATCTCCCCAAGAAGTCTTCCGTACACAACTTGAAATCAGTCTTGCTCTGTGTTGCCATATGAAGACCCCACCTGTGTGAACAGATCGCATCTGCAGTGACCCGACTCTAATTTACGCGTCCCTTTGATGCAGGAGTCCTGGCGCACGATGAGAACCTGGAGACCAGCGTCGTTCTCGCGCTGGATGACAGCAGCAACAGTTCCATTAGCTCGCTCAGCTTTGATGTCCTCACATCCATTATCGTCAGTGCCAATAATAATTTTGTGATATCCATGAAAGGTAAGACTGGGGCGGAGTTTTGTCAGGGGTTTCTCTGATGTTTGCAGGAAACACTACTCGAGTGAAAGAGAAAGCGGATTACAACACAATGGAAAAATATTATGAAGCTGTTTCTCTGAAAATAACACCAGGATTTGTTTGGAATGAGTCGAAAATATCTCTGTTTGCAATTTTGTTTTCTAAATCTCGCTAAGGTTCTGCAGGTGCGATGCGGCGGAAATCAGCCAGACCCGAATGCTTTGTCCTCTTTAAAATGACGACAGGGTCGCACACTCATCCGCTTCACATGTCTGTCCTATTCAGCGTGCAACTTGCTCTCGAGCGGTGCTGCCGTCCTGCTGTCTTCCACCAACTGCCAACACAGCCTCCAGTTCCACAGTCTGAGCGCGTCGCACCACGTGACAACCGTGCACCTGGGTCAGGCGGCGTGCGCCCCGGAGCACGGTTCCCACTGCGCCAACAGCACGGCGAGTCTGTCGGGCGACGCGCCCTACTGGATGACGACATACTTGACGCCGAGCAGCGTCAGCAGCGTCATCAGAGACCTGTTCGTGGCGGACTCGTGGAGAGATGTCGTCGTCTTCTACGACGCAGCGCACGGTGAGCAACGCAGAGAACTGTTGACATCGTTTATCAAAGCGTCATGACGCACGTGGTTCTCCACCTGTTTCCCCATTGTTAGTTTCACATTGATTCGGGCTTTTCCATGCAGCGTGGTGCAGACACAAACCACGCACTGACATTTTCCACTGCACCAGCATTTTCCCACATAATTCTCTGGTTGACATTTGTGAACTTTAGCTCTGCCCGTTTTGTGTTGACGCATGCCACACTGACGGATGCTTTCAGCCCGAGACGTGCTTCTTTTGGAACGAAGTAATGACATTGCTTTCAAGAGAATGCATTGTTTGATCTACCCAACATGCGGTTGATATAATTTTGCAGGTATGCTGAAGCGAGATATAATTGCGAGCTTGGCAGACTTGTCTGTTCAGAGCGTCGAGTTTGAAGTGAACAGAAGCTCTGCTGCGGAGCGGATGCTGGAGGCGTACAGGTACACGCTGCAGCACTTCGAGCACGTCGTCGTCGTGTGTGAGGAGGACGCGCTCGTGTGGTTGCTCAAAGAGGTGAGCGCGCTGACTCTTTGGAGTCTGAACACAGAAACTCCTTCGAGCAGCGTTGCGCATGCAGACGCTCGTGACGTCGCTCAGAAAATGCAGACTTCTTTTGAAGATGGAGTGTCAGAACTTCCTGTGCATAGGAAGGGTTCGTGGTCAACATGTTGGGCTTTTTACACCACGGTCATACACCAGAAAGTGAACATTCACAATTCAACATTATTTGGGTGTCTGAAACAAAACGCAAAAAGCCTGCAACGGGGATGCCTGTCAACACACACATTTTAAAGGATTAATTTCGACGTAATTTTCCTTTCGGGAATGGTTTTGTTTGATCCTGCGTCACCGCGTTCATAACATCATGCCGCGACAACCGGTAAAACGTGAAAAACTTGCAATTCTTCCTCCAAATATTTTCAACTGCAAAAGTGCATTTGCCCCATCTGCAGATAAAACATTTATGCAGAACTAATAGAGCAGAAGGTGCAAGACATGAATCCGTGTGGTTTTTGGTGGCAGCGGAAGCCTTTGCCTTGGAATGGAAACTAAACATTGGACCTTTTAGCAAAGGTAAATCCCGATTTGACAATGAATGGGGGTTGGTGAATAATGCAGTGGGAAAGGCAGGTAAAATATTGATCTCCAAGGAAACTTGATATCACCAAAAGCCTCCAAATTAAGGCGCAAAGAAAATGTCTCTGCTCTGTCTTACAAGGCCCAGAATTGTGTTGAAATTACCTCAGAGTGATTGGCGTTTTCTCCAACATATCAAGAGTCAAGTTTCATTTTGAGTTGAACATTTTCTCTTCTGAAGCACCGAGTCACTGATGAAGGGCATCAAGTACAAGTTTGCACAACGTGAGTCAGCCGTACCAATCCACATTTGGAGAGTGTCTTTCGCAGGCCAGAGTGAGCAACCTGGAACTGCTTGGGCCGTCGTACCTGTGGCTGCTCGTTGACGATGGTTCCCTGGACAAGAGTCGCATCGCCCCGCACCTCATTCAGGGCGACAACGTCGCCGTCATCAGTCCGCATTCCTACACGCCGGAGCAGGTCCACACCGTGGTGAGAGTTGTCACACGATCTCATCTCCAGCAGCGCAAAAAAATTATGCAGTTGAGATCAGTCCCCTTTTTGTACCAACGAGCCAAAATATAACTGCGTCGCTTTTTGACACTGAACATTCAATCACTCGATGATGTTGGACAACATCAATCAACAAATCAATTGCCAAATGCAGTCAGCGGGAAAGATACGATTGCATGATGACAGGTGACCGAAGTGGTGCATGGCGCGGTGGAAGTGCTGGGCGCACTGTGGAACAGCGGAGACTGGCAGGAACAGGACACCAACTGCTCGGCAGAATCCACCTGGAGCGTCGGTCCTCAAGTACAACAGCTTCTCTTGGTGCGTCATCGCTTTTGTCCAACAGGCACCTTGTTTCTTACACGAAACCAGCACAATTGTTTGCTTGAATGGAATGCGACATTGCGGAAGACAGCGAGTGCGAAGTTCTCATTTGTTTTGCGCGAAAGTGGCACCTCTGCACCTGATCCTACAAAAGAAAAAAAGGCATTGGAAAGAAAGAACCAGTCTTGTGTCCTTCACGCGCGATATTGGTGGGGCAATAACCAAGTTCAATGACACCTTCAATGCGCCTTCATCTTTCTTGTCTCCCTCTCCCCACACAAAACCATATTTTCAGTCCAAGATGGGTTCTCAAGATTGCAAAAGACATTTTCTTCACCCCTGAAGGAGAAGTTGGAGAAGCTTCAGAGCAACGAGACGACGTCCGAGTATGAGATCGACACGTGGACGATCGGTGCGACGGGTCTCGGCTTCGCCAACGTCGCCAAGTGGAACCGAAAGGCGCGTCTCATCTCGTACGACTTTCTCTTTCCCGAGCTGCATCACGGCTTCAACAACAGGACGTTCCTGATCTCCACACTTCCAGTGAGTCCATGTCGCAGAGATATTCATCAATCTGTGAAAGTCGAGCGCTTTCTGTATGTGATACTGCAGTGTTGGGAGACAATAAACTACGTTGAGCACGCAACTCGACCATAGTCGGAAACCATTAGCCAGACACGCCAGAGATGTTCTTGCATCTCCGCCCGTTATATCCGTAGCGCCAGAATTCAGCTTCCGTGACTTCGCAAATTCGTTACAATGACCAAAGGCTGGCTGGATTTCTCTCGCTTTGAAATTAAGAGCCCAGCAGAATCCTTTTGAGGCTTCTTGGAGTCTCACAACGAGTGGCACCTTTTGGCAGGGCATCAAGGATTCTGAGGTGAAGTTTCTTGTTTCACTTGTGCGTCGTGCGGTGAGATGAATTCCAAAACAATGAAATGTACAATGCCTATATTCCTGGATGCACGAGAACTGCATGATGCGTCGTTTGGAACCAAAGGGGAAGTGTGAGAGGTCAAACTTGGTTTTGCTTCCAACCGACTTCCAGAAATCCACGAGAGATCTTATTTGTACGCGCGTGTTTGCCAGGTTCTCTCAGTGGCTCAGATTCTTTTTCAGGCTCTCTTTCTTTCTTTCTTTCTTTCTTTCTTTCTTTCTTTCTTTCTTTCTTTCTCTCACTCTCTCTCACACACACATGCACGAACGAACGAACGAAAGAACGACAGACATTTGTTGAGACTTGTGCTGTTTGGGTTCAAAGCGCAGTTTCTGCATCTATTTTCAGTACACACCATTTGTCATCGATTATAAAAACGGCACATTTGGAGGGATCTGCTTTGATTTGCTCGATGAGCTGGCTCGTATACTCAACTTCAGGTGAGCAATCCCCCTGTGGATCCATCGAAACCAAGCCGGAACTGACGGTGAACGTTTCTCCCACTGAGTTCCTGGTTCCTTTTGTTGTGACTGCCCTTTCACTTCTCTGGTGGACTGGGGCTGGAAGGGAGCTGAATTTGGTCTTGACCCACATGGTTTTGACCGACATCCGATCCGTAAATTAGGGTGGGACAATTTTGTTTTGGGGATCAGGTTGCAAGTGAAAGCAACAGACAACGTGTACCTGGGGCACAAAACTTACAAGGGATAAAATTTTTCTGAGATTGGGCTCCCAACCCGCAGTCCCTTCACCGAATTCGGACGCTGGAGGACCAATAAAGAGTTCTGTTTCCTTTTTCATGCTTCGGTGAATCAGCTATCTGAACTCAGAATTTCTGGACAAACATGCGTCAATGGTGCTGACAAATTCATGGACTCCACCTTTTTTTCGTCCATTCCAGTTACAAAGTGATTCCTTCGAAAGAGAAGGTGTGGGGCATCGAACATGAGGACGGTAACCTGAGTGGCTTGCTTGGAATGGTGCAGAGAAAGGTAAACTTGATCTGACCGTAAACAAAAAGTGCGTTTTGCAAAATTACTTGGAAAAATGCAAAAGTGTTTATTGATAGCTGTCGCTTTGCAAACGTGACTGATATTGTCATTAGTGTAATGTAGATCTGTGTCATTATGAGACGAACAAATACGCAAAACATCCATTAAGCTTGGCAGGTCTCTGTGTTGTGTTTCAACAAAGCGCGTCTGTAATTCTTTCAGAAACTGTCGCTCAGAGCCATTGTTTGACAAATTACTTGGTGTTTGATTGCGCTGCATTTGCAGGAGGTTGATTTTGCCGTTGGTCCCATTGCAATATCGGAGGATCGTCAGGATAAAGTGGACTTTTCTCAGCCGTATTGGGTCGATCCGAACATCATCTTGGTTCAAAAGCCGGACGTCGCCTCGTCCAACATCTTCCTGTGCTTCGGGCCGTTCTCGCCGCTCGTCTGGGTCATGATCTGCATCTCTGTCCTCGGTAGGACTTTGGTTCATTGAAAATGCCACAGTCGATCAGTGGATCAAAAAACAGCAAAAAGTAGGCGTTAGCACAAAGAACTCAAGCTTTGACCCCTACTGCAGTGGCGGGAGCGGTGACGTGGATCCTGACCTGGCTGAATCCGCAGCGAGGCAACGTGCCGAAGAAGGAGATCGGAATCTACGACATCCAGATCAACCTGTGGCAAAGTTTTGGGGCTCTGATGCAACAAGGTGTGTGTACAGCAAATCGAAATTGATGCGTGGAGGTGTCAAGGAAAACCAGTTTGTGGATGATCAATGTTTGGAGGAAATCATCGGTTCGGCTGTGAGAATCTAGCAGTTGAGTGCAATCGCTCTCAAAGACCAGACAAACCAGATGAAACGAATGACGACAACGTTCAGAGCCCTCGGATACGTGTACAAACAGCACCAACTGAACAGCATGCAGTACACCGAAGGACTCCCTCCCGTCCGTGGGACCAAAGTTCTGCGACTTCCGTGAGGCAGTGTCGGTGTGGAAGTTGGGTGATTCCCCAACCGTGGAAAATGCTCAGATGAAGGGTGTTGTCTGTTGTTGCAGGGATGGTCTACATCCCCGACTCGCACTCGGCTCGCATTATGATCGCGTGCTGGTGGTTCTACACCATCATCGTGGTCGGCACCTACAACGGGAACCTGATCGCCTTCCTCACCGCGCCCAAGGTACGGACCGAGTCGTGCAGCACTCTGTCCTCCGAGTGTCGAGCACGCCGATTTGGGGATAAACGTTGGTGTTTATGGCGTGAGAATAGCACAGGGCCACTGCACCTGTGACGGCTCAGAGCAGAGCTGGTTCATGTTCAGAGACACAGAGAGTAATTGTGCCTTCACGTCCTCTGAAGAGAGATGTTTAAATTGCTTCCGTAGAACGAAAATAATGGCATGGTTGACACCGACAGGTTTCGGAACATTGTTTGTGTTTCTGACACCTGGGAAAGCAGGAATGAAGACGATTCCATGCAGACGAATGTTTGAGAGCTATCGCTGCTGCGGCATATCGGGTCTCGTTGCATGGAAAGACATTCTTATTCTTTTACGAGTATCTCCGAAAAGAATTCGAAAAAAAAAGCAGAGCAGCGCCAGGTCCTGTTCGTGTTGTGCGTTCAGTGAAAACAGCGCTCTGGCTATATTGCAGTTCCGTTGTCGCAGGTGACACTGTGTTTTTGTGACACAAGTCAACAAATGAATGCCTGCATAGTTGTTGCAGAAATGAAAGAGTTTTCTTCGACAGACAGTGTCAATGGGATTCCTGTCCAACCGAAGCCCAGAATTGTGTTCAGATGATGACTACTTCGGCGGGGGTGGCCGGAAGCTAGAGTCTACAACAATAGTAAACGCAAAATTTCAACACAGGAACTGAAAAATTCCCATGATGGGTATCAATTAAGAGCAAAATACGTTTTTCTCCATGGCCAGGAGCAGACCACATGCTCCTGGGTCCTCTGCAACAAGTTTGCGCTCGCAAATTTGTGTTCTACGGAATTGTCAAACGAGCACACAGTCCTTCATTGCTCACCGTCTGACAAAAGGACCTCAGCAACCAGATTCGTTGAACATCACAAATAGTGTGTCAGATGGAACGATAATACGCATGCGGGCTGCACTGCACGCCAGGTTGAGTTCCTACAAACGAGCAGAGCCAAATTTAGCAGAGCTTCCAACTTCCAACCTAGAGCTACGGGTCAGCCGAAACAAAGTGCCTGAAACATTTCTCGGAACATACGTTTTTCGTGCCTGTTTAGCACGTCTGCCTGTGGCTTTGGAGTCCAAGAGTTGGCAAGACTGTGCACCAAGCTTCGTCAGATCTGACGTGACAGGTCGCAACAACTTCCTGCACATCCTGCACATGAAATGACTTGTTAGGATTTTATCAAACGCACTGAGTTGCGACAAAAGCGTCAAGAACGATCCTGTCATGTGCACGCAAACGCAAGATCCAAAAATGTCTCCTTCATCCACGAGTTTCTTTGTCACAAACAGAACTTCCAAGACTCGTTTTGTTTTCGAAGGTTCATGTTCCAGTCAAGAACATTGACGATTTGGTCAATGGTGGATGGAACTTCCTTGTGATAGGGGAGCAAATCCAGGAAGACCTCTTGTTAAATTCACGGGAGGAAAAGATTCAGGTACAGCTGCGATTAGCAGGGACAGAACAGCGGTCCAAGCTGCTTCTGACTGAAAGCGTAGGTCGTAAGCCTCAGACGCTGTGATTGATCCGCGTAGATCATCTGTAGACGTTTCTAAGTTTGTTGCTTTCATGCACACAATGCAAACAGCATTGTGTTGACACGTGCAGATGTTTTTTGGTTCTTCTCTTTCAGCACAGCTTCAAATGATGGAGCACAAATTCAGACACAAGCACATGTTCAACCGTTCACGAAATGTCATTTGTGTTGCATTTCACAAAATGCTTTCTTGTGTTCAAAGAACAAGAATTGGTTGGCCACTCTTTCGAACACAAGTTTTCTGCATGTTGATTTGGTTGGGTGTTGCTCTCCAATCTGGTTCGGAGTGCATGCATGGGAAATGGTTGCAACTTTGAGGACCACGACCCTCGAAGTTTCCACCAACCAGAAAATCAAGTCTCCAGTGTTCCTGGGGTTGATTCTCATTTCCTTTGCATTGAGGACACAAGGTTTGTCCTGCATGCATGTGTGTTGAAACTTATTTTTGCCCAGCACAAATTGTCTTTTCTTTGAAAGGTCACGGTTCCTGTTTCAAATATAGGCGATGTAGCAAAAAACAAAATGCACTTTTGGCTGCAAGGGGACACGATAAACGAAGACGTGTTGTTGTCTGCATCAAAAGGGCCCATGCAGGTATCTTGTTTGTTTTTGGTTTATTTTCATACATACACAAAAGCCCGAGCCTTGTCTTGTTCCTATGATGTTTGTGCATGGATGTGCCTGCTTTTGCATTGTTCGCTGTGCACATTTGTTGCTTGGTGCACGTTTTGTGGGATGTTTTGTGACAGTCTTGTTGTGTCTAGATTCCGCGTTGCTTCTTCGAACGCGAGAATCTCTGTGATCCTTTGCAGATGTTACCTTGCACATTTTTTGTGCAAGATCCTTCGTGCAGAATGTTGCTGTGCTTGCACCTAGAATATTCGCTTGCCTTTTGCTAAAATTTAAGGTGGATGTTCCCATAAATTCCATCCACGAGCTGGAGGAAAAGGACTCTGGCTTCTCCATCGTTCAGGATAGTGTCCTTCATGGCGTTTTTCTGCGAGCTCACGGTGGAACTGCCAAGGTAGGTTGTGAAAAGTGACCAAAACAGAACCCCACAAACATACGAAATGCAGATTCAAAATACAATGTATCCCCTTTCAAGTTTGCCAAGTTTTCTGTTTTCTTTGTGCTACGAGCCCCAAACTTTGTGTTAGCTTGTACATAGATTCCTGTTTGTCGAAGCCATAATTGTGTCATCTCAACCCAGCTCCCAAAACAGTGCGGGGCGCCTTTATTTGTGACCACATCCGATTGACGTGTGGTGTATTGTCTTATTTCCCTGCAGGCACATTGACAGTTGACTAAATAAGTAGCAACGTTTGCCATTTGTCCACCCAGAGTTTGAAGACTCATGAGAAACTGTAATTTTTGCTGTACTTGCATGCAACAACAATGATGCCAAGAAAAAAAGCTGCAAATCCAGTCCGTCGTCCCTTTTCAGGTTCTTGGGAATCGTCTCAGAGCCAACCCGAACAAGTACCTCGTGGATTCTCCCGAGAAGGGCATGATGAAAGTTTTGAGAGACAGGTAAGTTTTTGTCAATTCAATGATCAAAATGATCCATCTCCTTCGTGAGTTCCAAAGGTAAGGATCGGAAACAACCCCCTGTAGTGTCAAAGATAAAGTGCAGAACAAACCTCGAGGGTGACACGACATGGTCTCGCTTTGTTTGCGCTTTGTCACTCTTCCACTTGCGATGCCCTGATCTTGATGCAGAAGTTACGCGTTTCTGGTGGAGAAGTCGTACTACGACACGCTCGCCTCCAAGGAGGACATGCCGTTCGCCAAGAAGTCGTGTTTGTTCGCTCGCGCCGAGGACCCTTTCTTCATGTCCATGTACGCGATGCCCTTCCAGAAGAGCAGCCCCTACGTCAGGCAGTTCTCCATAGCGTAAGTACAATCAACCAATCTCAACGTGGTACGGCGTCACCAGTGGAGACGCTCACTGTAGTTTTGTGGGTAGGAACGCTCCAAATGATAAGCGACAGACTCCTGTGGGGTCAAAGAAGACATTCAAAAACTTATTGCAGTTTTTCCGGCGGCACTTCCTTCGTCGCCTTCAACACACAGATCCTTGCAGGGGTACGAGGCCCACGACACGCTCCCGCAAAAACAAACCAATCACCGTTCGATCTGGACGGGGCCAAAAATATTTTATTCCCCTGGCTGAAATGTACGATTTGTGGACCAAAGATCTGCTTCTGGATTTGTTCCTCTGAGAGATCAACCACTACGACTGCATACGAGATCTATCATTGATGGGCACAGTGTTGTCCGCAGTTGAATCGACAAGCCGAGCCAAATTCTTTCATTGTGCAATCACAGAGAAGGAACGTTGTTTTGCGACAGCAAAACAGGATCCTGAAGTTTTGTGCAATTCGCTCGAGTTTGATTGAAAAATAGATATATACACAGAAAGAAAAACAAGAGCAAACAAGCGCGAAGACATCAGATGCTTGTCCCAATCCCTTTCTGTCTCGATGGTGTGAATCTATTTTTCGTATGTCTTTTGTTCGTTTCAGAATTCTCCAGATTTTGGAAGCTGGTCTCATGGAGAGGTGGCAGAGCAAGTGGTACCCCATCGGTAGCAAGTGCACTGGTTTGGAGCGCACAACGTCACAAACCAACATCTCCCTGGCCCAGGCGCAGGGAGCTTTCTACATCCTGGGAATCGGTCTCGTGATAGCCTCCGTGTGTCTGGTTACCGAGCGACTGAATACGCTCAGAAAGAGGACGAAACAGACCCCGGCCGTTGCGAAAGACCCTGACAAGGACCGCGTGACCTACGTGGGGACCATGGCCTATCGGAGACCAGTACCCACAGTCAGTGGCAGGACAGAGACCAATCACAAACCGCAGTTTGCCCTGGCATTTGACGTGTCAAAAGGACACGGGTACACATACAATGAATACCATGAGTCTTCAACAGACGACGCACCCAGGTACGTCGATGATGAAGCGAAGGAGAAGAAAAAGAAGAGTTTCAGTTGTCCGTTGTTGTTTGGTTGTTGTGATAAACCAGCAGAAGAGGACGATCATTCCATGCCAAATGGAATCGCGATCGGAGCTGTAAATTTACGTAGTGCCTTCAGCGATACAATTTGGACCAAACGACCAAGAGGCGGCCACCGCGCAGAAACTGAGAACTCTGTGCGTGTTCACGAAAACGGAGTTGGTCACATGAGCACGGACGCGCATTCAGGATTTCATTTCGGAGGTGGTCAGAGCAATGGCCACGCGGTGGCGAACGGAAGCGCCAGGACCGAGCGGTTCACGTTCGAGTCAGTCCGGGAGGCGCGGCAAGGCGCGTCCAAACGGAAGGACGCCGAGACGGGCGAGTTGTCCACCTCAGACGACACCGTTTTCAGCATCAGACTGTGAGGAGACAAGAAAAATGCTTCATTTCGTACTTTTTTTGAAACATTGTGCACAAGAGACCCGAGTGCAGCAATAATGTTGAATTTCTTTTCACTTCTGTTGACTTTCTTGTCTTGTCTGCATGCTTTCAAGCTGTGTTTCTTTCTGTTGCGAACAGTTTTCAAAGTAAAGTTTTCGCCCTATTTTCCAAGTTTTGCCTTTGTGTCAATTGCATGTGCAAATCCACCAATCTCCGTTTGTCCAGGCGGATCTGTGTTGGATTCGGCGAATCGGAAAATGCAATAAATCACAACAAAACGTCATTCGAATTTTGGGGGCTTATGTGAGCTCACTTTTGATGCCAAAACACTTATCATGTATTTCACAGCATTCCAACCTGCAACCCTTATCTCGCTAAACACGCAAGCATGGACAGTTGCTCTCTCGCACATTTGAGCCTTCCCCTCTCATGGTCTGGGAACTGTCTCTTGCAGAAAAGCCACTTCTGTGACCATCGCAGCCTGATTTCTGACTTGACTATATTTCTCTCAACCCATTGTGCCTGTGAGTTTGGTCTGTCTGTCTGTCTGTCTGTCTGTCTGTCTGTCTGTCTGTCTGTCTGTCTGTCTGTGTCTGTCTGTCTGTCTGTCTGTCTGTCTGTCTGTCTGTCTGTCTGTCTGTCTGTCTGTCTGTCT
>JAAUXT010008099.1_pt1 | contig 55359 bp, 66 predicted proteins | sample 7278171 | NCBI WGS metagenome assembly JAAUXT01 (sample SAMN14350112, study PRJNA611818) | marine sediment metagenome | isolation source: surface marine sediment (1.8m) | place: French Polynesia: Moorea | collected 2018-08
AACTTTACAAAAAAGGGCATATCAAAGGCGCCGTCAGCCTGCCGCATGCCCGTATTAACGAAGACACGCTCAATGCCTATCCGCCGGATACGCTGTTTGTGGTCTATTGCGCCGGCCCGCATTGCAATGCCACTGAAAAGGCTGCGGTTCGATTGGCCAGGCTGGGCCGGCCGGTAAAAAAAATGATCGGCGGTGTTACCGGCTGGATCGATGAAGGCTTCAGCCTTGTTCAGGTTTGATGTCGGGGGATATTTTTTTGCATCATGAAAACCTTAAAATTACTGTATCCCGGGCGGCAAATGCTGGGCATGCATCTGAGCCTGATAATTAATTGACTTGAAAATGAGGAGATTCTTATGAAGGTCATATCTATTTTCGGTGGTCCGAGAAGAAAAGGAAACACGGCAACCGTTCTGGGTTGGGTAGAAGCGGAATTACAATCTCAGGGGCACCAGGTCAAACGAATTAATTTAGCTTCCAAAAAGATCAATGGATGTATCAGCTGTTACAAGTGCAAGGATAAACCAGACGAACCCGGCTGTGTTCAAAAGGATGACGGCCCAATGATCATCGATCAGATGGTGGCCAGTGATATTGTTATTTATGCCTCGCCCTTGTACTACTGGGGCTTTAGTGCCCAGATGAAGGCACTGATTGACCGCTGCTATTGTCTTTACAGGGGGGAATGCGGCGCACCGAATCATACGTCTTTTGTCGAAGGTCAGCGCCAGGCACTGATCGTGACTGCTGCGGATCCATTTGAAAACAATGCCGAACAGGTTCTGACCTCGTTTCAAAGAATGCTGGTATACAATAAGACCCATTCCGCCGGTGAGCTATTGGTCTGCAATAGCACCACCCCGGCAGAACTGGGCGAAGATGTTAAGGATCAGGCCGGTCAATTTGCCAATCAATTATTTGCCGCAACCCAAAGGCCCTATGCGCTGCTGATTCCCGGCGGGGCCATAAAACTGGTTCCGCAAGGCGAATAAAACCGATTCGTTTCCCTTTAGGAAGAAAAGAGGTAAACCGATGCGCATTTCGACATGCACCCAGCGCCCGATTCTAATACCCTGCAACCTGCAAAACATTGCGTACCAGGTTGACCCGTACGTTGGTTGCGGGCACTACTGCTACTACTGCTATGCCCTTAACCAGGCTGAGACAGACTGGGAAAAGGAAATTCACATACATAGTGACATAGCCGGTCAACTCGCTGAAGAACTGGAAAATATATCTCCACAGAAGATCTATCTGAGTTACTACACCGATCCGTACCAACCCTGTGAAGACGAGCAGCGCCAGACCCGCAGGGTTCTGGCGCTGCTCTTGGAAAAGGGGTTTTGGGTAAGTATACTCACCAAGTCTGATCTGGTCGTTCGCGATATGGATCTGTTGCAGGAAATGCAGGATGCCTCGGTCAGCGTCTCGGTGGCCTTTAACGACAACCGTGTCCGCCAACAGTTTGAAGCCCATACCATCGATACCGAGGACAGAATTGAGGCGTTGCGGAAATTAAGCGCAGCCGGCATCAAGACCAATGCCCTCATCTGCCCGGTGATCCCGTATATTACCGATGTGAAACCGCTGATTGATATGCTCGCGCCCCACACGGATACCATCTGGATATACGGACTCAGCATGCAGGCACGCTCGGATCGAAACTGGCAAAACCTTGAAAGCATCTTGCAACAGCATGTTCCTGACTTGAAGGATAAAATTAAAGAAGTGGTCTTTTCAAACGACCATTCCTATTGGGCCCAACTCCGGCAGAAATTAGAACAGCTGCAGAAAGATCAACAGCTCAATCTGAATATCCATTTATAACAATTTTGATTGTGGACGACTCGAAAGCTTTAGCAAGCATGGCACAAGACCTGACTATCAGTATGTGCCCGTAGCAACAATATGATGAAACTCATTGTCGTAGAAGCGCACAAATCAAACTATCCGGATCCCATTCATTTCCAAAAAGGGGATCGTTTGATGATCGCAAAGAGAGACACTGAGTTTAAGGGCTGGATTTGGGTGACGACTAAGGATGGTAATCAGGGCTGGGCACCGGTACAGTACCTCCAAATCATAGATGAACGAAAGGCAGTTGCCAAACAAAATTATACGGCCGTTGAACTGGATACCTGTGCTGGTGATGAACTGCTGCTGCATGATGAGGTCAATGGCTGGGGATGGGTTGAAAAAAAAGATGGTTCCAGCGGGTGGGTGCCGATGAATACCACAAAATTGCATAGTGATTCCATTTAAGGGCTTTTGCTGCATCGAATTCTAATCCTTTGAGCAGGCAACAAATGATTTTTTTTGATATTGACGAAACCCTGTTGAACAACAGCGCGGCAGAGCGAGCGGCTGCCGACAAATTTTATGACCTCCATAAAGATGTGCTGCAGGAACCGCTGGATGCGTTTATTGATCGCTGGCAATCATTAACCGAGTGCAATTTTCAGCGCTATCTATCCGGCGAGCTTTCCTTTCAGGGGCAACGACGCGAGCGCCTCAGGCAAGTTTTTGCAAATAGACGATCTATAAGTGATGCTGAAGCCGACACCATCTTTGATGTCTATCTTCGCTTTTATGAAAGCAGCTGGCAGTTGTTTGCCGATGTTGAGGACTGCCTCGATGATATGAGCGATTTTCATTTGGGTATTATTTCCAACGGTGACGCTTTTCAGCAGCGGCAAAAGCTGGAGGCATTGGGAATTTCCGATAGATTTGCAACGGTTGTGATCTCCGGTGACATCGGTATGACAAAACCGGCTTCAGAAATATTTCACCTGGCCTGTGAAAAAGCCGGGTCAAAACCATCTGAATGCTGGCACATCGGAGACGATTTGAAGGCCGATGTTAAAGGCAGTCTTGCGGCGGGGATGAATGCCGTCTGGCTAAATCGAAACGGCAAAGCGCAGTCGACCGGAATTACGACGATCAAATCTTTGGCAGAACTGATGGGCAAAATAAGTGCAGAATGAGTTGCGGAAAGGCCTAAATGATCTTTGTTGATCAATATGATAGCTCTTTTTGGGAAAAATTTGCCTTCAGCGGCTGGATATTGTTGACCCTTTTTGTGTGTTTGTGGCTGCTGTTTGCCGATTATATGACATCGAGCATGTGGCTGAAACAGTACCAATTGGCCGGCGATCCGCTCAGACGAATACTCCTGGCGGTGGGTTTGATCATCTACTATGTACGACTTCAGATCACCGTCTGGGTTTTCCAGAAACGCCGCTGGACATGGTCTGAAACGATAACCATTACGACTTTCATCTCACTGGTTTTGCTTGCTGTCGCCTGGTTTGGCGGTAACAACAAGCAACAGGTGGGTATTGTCGAGGTGATCGGCATCCTGCTGTACCTGGCAGGCTCTTATCTGAATACCTATTCCGAGTACGCACGGCACATATGGAAATTAAAAACGAAAAACAAGGGGCAGCTGTATACGGAGGGATTATTCCGCCTGTCGATGCATATCAATTATTTCGGCGACCTTGTCCTTTTTACCGGGCTTGCCATGCTAACAGCCCGCCTTGGTATGCTGCTGATTCCCTTGTTCATGACGGTAAATTTTATCTTCAATATCATCCCGGCGCTCGATCGCTATCTTGAAACAAAGTATAAAGACGAATTCAGAGAATACGCCAGTAAAACCAAAAAACTTATCCCGCTGATATATTAGCGCTGTTTGCCACAAAAACCCGGCACAAAGACCTAATCCATGATACAATTAATAAAAAATATTCCTAACAATATGGATGGTCTTTGATATGAAGAACTTTAAAGCACTAAAATTCGGGTACACCCTGCTAAGCGGCATTCTGGTACTAGCGGGGATTTCGGCTGTGTTTTACGTTGGCGCTTATATGAACAAAGGGCATCCGCCGGCATCCGGCATTTATGCGCTCATCGTCGTGCTGGTGATTACACCTTTATCTGTTTTGAGTTTAATTGCAGCTTTTATCGGTGCCAATAATTATTCCGGCCGCCGGTTAGGCATATATTTCGTATTTCTAGGCATCAATATTTTCTATTTGTTCTGTATCGGCCAGGTCTGGTTTTATAAGGCCATTCTGGGCAAGCCCATTTAATTGATCATGAGCTTAAACCTCAAGGGCTCGGCGGCGCGGTGCTGACGCCGATAATCGAATTAAACATATGGAAGCCATTCAACTCAAATCCCGCTACGATCACCAGGGCAAGGCAAAAAAATACGAAAGAACCTATGCCTTTTATGATGATCACGGACAACTCTATACGATGTGCGATGTTTATGGCGCCTGCATATCTGCACCCACAGTTTATTCAAGTGCGAACCGTGAAAGCATGAATTTTACGATGGCGGCCAAAGGAAAATTGATGAATGCCACCTATTTTCTTGAAGACCCGGGCGGTGCACGGTTTGCCACCATCACCCGCAAAGGCATCGGCTTTCGCTGGAAGATTTTAGGTCAAAATGATCAGGAAATAGCACGGATTATCGATCCGGCCAGCAGGAAAGAAGCATTTTTCCGCGATTTAATGAGCGCTCAGCCAGACAGCTATGCGGTGATGTCTAACGCGGACATGATCGCCATTGTCAAAAAAGAGGACCTGCACAAAGCCATACGGATCAAACCCAAAAACGTCCTCGGTAAATTGATGGATAAGGTTATTCCGCAGCGGGGGCTGACCATGCGCTTTGAGCCGCAGCACACCGTTGCGGTCGATCATCGGGCGCTGGTGGCCGGGATGACGCTGCTGGAGGTCCATGACATCAAAGGTGTCAACAGACAATAGCCTGCGCGGCAGCGACGATGAAAGAACATCGTCCGGCGCCGGCAGTCAAATCCGGAGGTGCACAAAATGAGAATCATCGTCGTAGGCGCCAGCGGCACACTGGGCAAAGCCGCGGTAGATGCGCTAAAGCAGCAGCATGACATCATTCAGGCCTCTAGAAACAGTGAGGTCCAGGTGGATCTGAGCGATCCCGCATCCATTAAAGCCATGTATGCGCAGGTAACCGATATCGATGCGGTGGTCTGTGCGGCTGGCGATGCACGTTTCGGGCCGCTGGCGGATCTGACTGATGCCGATTTTGATTTGAGTCTGGGCAATAAGCTGATGGGACAAATCAACCTGGTTCGTTTCGGCCGCGAGCACCTAAATGAAGCCGGCGTCTTTACGCTGACCACCGGGATGCTGGCGCATATGCCCAACGCAGCCACCGTAATGCTGACGATGATCAACCGCGCGCTGGAGGCTTTTGTGGAAGCCGCCGCACTTGATATGCCCAGAAATCAAAGACTGAATGCGGTCTGTTCGCCCATGGCCAAGGAAACCGCCGAAAAAATGGGCTGGGGGCCGGGCGGGGTGCCGGCCGCAGAAATAGCCAAGTATTATGTTCAGTCGCTGGAAAGCGACCTTAATGGGGCGCTGATCGGGCCGGCCCATAGTGATTAAATAAAATTTTTAAAGGTAGAGCGAATATGAAGACCATTGGCCTGCTGGGCGGCATGAGCTGGGAGAGCACCGAGCTTTATTATCGCTGGATTAACGAAGAGACCAAACGCATCCTGGGTGGACTGCACTCGGCCCCGATCGCCATGGTCAGCGTGGATTTTCAGAAAATAGAGGCGCTGCAGCACAAAGGCGACTGGGCGGCAGCCGGTGATATTCTGGCCCACGCGGCAGGTCAGGTGGAAGCCGCCGGCGCGGATTTTTTGCTGATCTGCACCAATACCATGCACAACGTGGCCGCCCGGATAGAGGCGGCTATCCGCATTCCCCTGCTGCACATTGCCGACGCCACTGCCGGTCAAATCCAGCAGGCCGAAATGGACACGGTTGGATTGCTGGGCACAAAATTTACGATGGAGCAGGACTTTTACAAGGGCCGCTTGCAGCAAAAAGGCATCAACGTGCTGGTCCCCCCGGATGAGGACCGCGCCATCGTCCATCGAACAATCTATGAGGAACTGTGTCTGGGCAAAGTGCTCGACAGCTCGCGCCAGGAATACTTGCGGATTATCGATCAGCTGCACGACGAAGGCGCACAGGGGGTTATCGAAGGCTGTACCGAAATCGTCATGCTCGTCCAGCAACAGCATACCCGGGTACCCCTTTTTGACACCACCGCGATTCATGCCCGCCAAGCGGTTGCCGAGGCGCTCAAATAAGGTCAGCCGTATGACGGGGTCGTCGACCGGCACAGGCGATGTCCGTTAAGCTTTAAACCACCGGAGCCTTCTGAAATTAAAAACCATCCAATTAAATACCGTTATCTTTTTATCAGCGCTGCTATATTAATCGTCCTGATCAACTTTGCGATTGTCGGTTTTGCGCCCTATTTCATCGTCCTCATACCCGCCTTCCCTTTTTGCCTGCTGTTCGTTTTGCCGATATCCCGACAATATGTCCGCCAACCGGATACAGCGGGCCTTATCGGTGCGGGAATCGGCGCACTGATATCTGTGCTTCCGGTAACCGTTATTCTAACATACGATATGATAACTGGCTGGAAAGGCGGTGCCGATATCGAGCTGGGGATGCTTTATCTGTTTTTGCCCGTGTATTCAGCTCTCATTATGGCCCTGGGATATTTTATCGCTGAAACGGCAAGTTTGATGCGTCAGCGAAATTTTAGCAGGGTACCCGAGATTTTAAGATCCCTGTCTTTGTTCATCGGTATTGGATTCAGTTTTTATTTTCTGCTAAAGTCACATAGCGCTTACACCCTGTGGCGCTATTACAAAATAGAAGATCCATCCGCCGCTGAACTATACGGGATCGATGTTTGGCTATTTGCCATAATGTCAGCCGCTGCCTTGCTTATTCCGATTGTCATTTATTTAATGACGCGAAAAAATAAACAAGGAAATAAGGATATGGATCTAACTGAACCATCATAGGGGCCGAACATGCATGTTTACATCATATTTGCACACCCCGGTCAGGATACGTTTAACCGTCAGGTTCTGAACACCTTTGTGCAGGGGCTAAAAGATGCCGGTCACACATACGACATCGGTGATTTGTACCGCATGGACTTTCAAACTGACATGGATCCGGTGCAATACCTGCGGGAGGTCGGGCTCGACCCGGCAGTGCCGGTCCCGGATGATATCAAGGCCGAGCAGGTGAAAATCAATCGGGCCGATGCGCTGGCGTTTATTTACCCGGTGTGGTGGAGCGACTGCCCCGCCAAATTAAAGGGCTGGTTTGACCGGGTGTGGACCTATGGGTATGCTTATGTTTATGATGAAAACGAGGCACGCTACACCCGGATTGACATCCGCAAGGCCCTTGTCATCTGTTCGGCCGGTCACCCGGTAGAGCACCTTGAAAAGACCGGCATTGCCGAAAGCATGCGGCAGATCATGCTCAATGATCGCCTGCTGGGCATCGGCGTAAAGGAAGCCCGGATGGAAATTCTGGGCGGCATGATGCCCCAAGACAATACCTACCGGCAATCCAACCTTGAAAAGGTCTATCAACTGGGCAAAAATCTGTGAGGCTGTGGTCATCTGATTTAAATTCATGATGATTTTCAATTACTCGGGTCATATGTTTGAATTCAATCCATTCAGCAATGAAAAACGAACACTACAAATCCTGTTCTGGGTAATCATACCACTCATTTTCTTTGTTTTCTTTCGCCTTTTCTGGCTGGTCTTTGGTTTAATATATGGTGGATTAGTGTCAATGATCCTTGGATCACGATTTAGCGGGCTGATTTCAATTATCTCATTAGCAACCGCACTGGTATTTACATTTTTGACTTGTCGATACCTGTATCAGCAATTTAAGAAGCATATTATTGGAAAATGATTAGAATTAGGATGAAGACTTTAAGGCCCTGATGAACTTGTTAACGATTTGCCGCAGCAATATAAACATCGCGCATGAAAGGATACAATTTTGAATCTGGAAGGTTTGATACCGCTGCTCGGCGGGCTCTATGCTTTTTTACTGGCCCGCGGAGTTGTTCGCGCCAGTAAAGACCCGGTCAAAAACGATGCCTGGCTTCGCAAATGGGGCCCCATACTCAAATGGATCGCGCCGCTGGTCATGCTGTTTGGCATTTTGCAGCTGTCAGGCATCCTTTAAATACCGCAGCTTAAACGACATCTTAAAGGTGAAGGTGACACTATGCCATCAAAGAAAAATCGATTGGATCGTGACGAAATGAATCGGGTGGTCGCCGAGGCCCGCAGCAGCCGTCAGAAACGATTGCAGGGATATCGGGAGCAAGCGCTCAAGATTCTTCCCCGGGTCTGCGCCCGTTGCGGGCGCGAATTTGAAGGCAAGAAACTGCGCGAACTGACGGTCCATCACAAAGACCACAACCATGAAAACAATCCACCTGACGGAAGCAACTGGGAACTGTTGTGTATTTACTGTCACGACAACGAACACTCACGTCACCTGGACGCGGAAGGCTACGGTGATGTGGTGCCCGGCGATGAACCGCAACCGGCCGGCACGTTTAAACCTTTTGCCGACTTAGATAAGCTACTCAAAAATAAAAAGTAAGCCATCGAAAAGAGCCCGCTGTATGGAAAACAGGCGTTTCTGCATATGGATTATTTTCTTTGCCGCTCTGGCCGCTGTGAATTGCTCGGAGGTCAATTCAGATGAAGTGCCGGATTGCAGCCGGTCTTTTTGCGGATGCTGGAAGGATGTGATCCTTGAATTTAACACCACAATTTTAAACGAAAGCGATCAGCCTCTGACCGATATCGAAATCTACTGTGCCGGTGAGGAAACGCCCCGCGCAGTCAGCGATCCGTCCGGCGCTGCCGGGTTCAAGGTCGCCACCGAGTACAGCCCGGGCTGTCATTACGCCCTCTGCAGTAACCTAATATTCAAAGATAAAAAGCAGCGCTACCCAAAAAAGGAATTGACCGTATATCAGGCCAATGGCCAGAGCATTCATCTGATGCGTGCGAAATAATTCCGCGAAGCTCCTCCCGGGAGGAATTTCCAATGAATCTGCGTCAACAATTTATCAACGCGGCCCAAAAGGACTTTTCATTTTTAGCGGATGAGTATGGCTTCAGTTACACACCGCCTGAATCCGACAGCTCGCTGGAATCCTTACGCTATGAAAAATTGCCACTTTACGTTGAAATCAGCTGGTATAAAGGAGAGATGGATGTCATTGTCGGCTATGCGGGTGAAACCGCCATCCTGCGACCGTATAAATCCAGAATTTTCTTGTTAACGGAGATTGCCCTGCATCGGGATTCCAGCGCATTAAAAGATGCACCGCGATTTCCAAACTATATCACCACGGAAAATGAGATCCTGACCGCCGTTGCATATTGGTCTCAAACACTGAAAAAATATGGTCCCGAACTGCTCAACGGCGATATATCCTTACTAGAAGACATCGCCACAAAGCGAAGTTGAAATCAAACATTCTTTTAGATAAAATGCGGCCTGTAGATAGGAACATAAAGGAGAAGATTGTTGAGCGATACCGGCCCGACCACACCTGACTGGCTTGACCAATGGATGGCCACCCATGGCATTGAACTCTGGGGAGCGGCGGATCTGCGGGACTTTGCCACGCCGCAGTTTAAAAATGGGCGGCTGCCGTCCGCGCTTTCATGGGCGCTTCCCATGAACCCGCACATAATGGTCACCATTCAACAGGGCCCCAATCAAGCCTATGCCGATGAATATGCCCGGGTCAATGATCGTTTAAATGAATTGGCCCAACTGCTGGCAGACACCATCATCAGCCACGGCTTTCAAGCAGCTGCCCTGGCGGCCTCTGAACGCACCGACAGGGTCAACATCAAAGGCGTTTTTCCCCAGAAAACCGCTGCCACCCGGGCAGGATTGGGCTGGATCGGTCGACACTGCCAACTGATCACGCGCAATTACGGCTCCTGGGTCCGGCTGGGCACCGTTTTCACCGATATGATACTCCCGTTTGGCAAGCCAATGGCGCGCAGCTTTTGCGGCCGCTGCATGCGTTGTGTTGAAGCCTGCCCGGCCGATGCATTGCAGGGCAGCGCCTGGTACCCGGGAATTGAAAGACATAAAATTTTAGATGTGCGCGCCTGCGATCGCTGGAAAAAGGAAAATTACTTTCAATACCACCAGGGGCACAACTGCGGCATTTGTTCAGCGGTTTGCCCCTATGGTCTTAAGGTTTTAAAAAAGCAGCCCTGATATATTCAGCATGAAAGGATCACCTTATGACGCAGTGCCGCCGATCTGAATGTTTTTATGTCATTATCCAATTATGAGACGACATTTGATCATAGCGCTGCTGGTCAGCCTGTGCGTTGTCACGTGTGCCAAAGAATATAAAGATTCAATTACGATTCTACACATCGAAGGCCGCGTGCTGGATCAGGCGTCCAACTTTCCGCTTGAAGCGGTCGATGTGTACTTTATCGACACCGGATATGATGATGTTCTTTCACAACGGCAAGAGCCGATCAAAGTCGGCCAGAGCGATGCAAGAGGTAAAATTACGGCGCGAGTTAACTACTGGTGGGGCAGAAAAACATCGGTATTTGACGATCAGCCCGGAGCAACATTTGACATACTTTTAACCCGTGAGGCCTATGTGGACAAACGCATACCATTTAAGGAATCGGAGCTAAAAACCGATGGGTTGACATTTTTAGTCAATCTGGAAGATGTTCACCTGGTTCGCAAAAATGAATGACAAATCACATCGCTCATCAACAGTCGGTTATACGCTTGTCATACAGTGTCTGGTGCTGTTGATCTTATCCTGTTCATCTTACTCTCAGAGCAATGAACAAGCCCTGAAACCAGCAGCAGGCGGTACGGCCAATCCTGCGGCTTCTAAGATTTGGAGCGAGCTGCTTAGAAAATCACCGTTTCCGCATACCGCCCCGCTGCCGCCGCAGGCGTCCAGTGTCGTAGATGGCACCTATACCAAGTTCGACCCCAAAAAAACACCACCGATGCCCTGCCGGCGGTGCCCGGATTATGTCCCTGATGGGGGCATATGGAAACTGCATTTAAGCAAGGGTGTTTTTCGAATCTTTCACGAATTTAGCGGCTGGCGCAGTATCGGTTCTTTTGTTGTCGAGGAAAACAAGGTGTGGTTGTTTAATGACCCCACCTGCATGGAGGCGACGGGATCTTATTGGTGGACTTTTGAAGGCGGGCAATTATCACTGCAGGTGATCGAAGATGAATGTGCCATCCATATGCGCGCACAAAATTTAACCAAGCAACCCTGGCGGTCCTGTCAGCCGCCGACGATGGAAGCCGGCGTTGGTGGTCATTGGGATAGGCCACCGGGCTGCGACTAATAGCGCAAGCGCTTTCTGTCTGAATTTGCATTAAGCAATAAGTATAAACAAGGATAAACGATGCTTGAAATCAAATTGGCAACCGATGAAGATTTTGTCCAGATCTGGCCCATTATTCATGAAATATTGCGCACAGGTGACACGTATCCGTTTGCGCCGGAAACCACCCGGGACGAAGCTTTTCAGATCTGGATGAAAAAACCAAAAGCCACCTATGCTGCCCTTCTGGATGATCAACTTGTGGGCACTTATTACATCAAAGCCAATCAGCCGGGGCTGGGGTCGCACGTGTGCAACTGCGGCTACATGGTGGGTGCCGCCGCTCGCGGCAAAGGGATCGGCCGGGCCATGTGCCAGCATTCGCTGGTTAAAGCCTGCAAGCTTGGATTCAAGGCCATGCAATATAATCTGGTGGTCAGCACCAACACCGGGGCGGTTAAGCTGTGGCAGGATTTGGGCTTTGATATTGTCGGCACCCTGCCCAAAGCCTTTCATCACCATGAAAAAGGGTTTATTGATGCCTTTGTCATGTATCAATGGCTGGATGAGAAATGACGATACAGGGATATTTTTTTGATCTATACGGCACCCTGCTGGTTTACGGGGATATGAATCGTGCCTGGTCGGACTGGCTTTCCACCTTTTATGATCTGTTAAACGCACAGGGAATGCAGTGCACCAGAGCCGATTTTTCAGAGGCCTGCGACGGCTTTTTCAGCGCCGCTCCGCCGGTAGTGGCCCGGGGAGATCAGTTAACGGTTCTCGAACGCCGAATCCTGCGTTTGTGCGCAGCATACAACCATCAACCGGGTAAGACCGAATTGCGGGAAATTGCCGATCGGATCGCCGCCGCATGGCAAACCCATATTGCTACCGATCCTCAAGCCATGCCGGTTTTAAAGCAGTTAAAGCAGCTGCAAAAAACCGTCGGTCTGGTGAGCAATTTTGATCACCCGCCGCATGTACGGCGTCTATTGGCAGAAAATGGCTGGGCCAATATCTTTGATACCATTATCATATCCAGTGAGGTTGGGGTCAAAAAACCGGATCCGGCCATTTTTGAACTGGCGCTGCAGCACGCCGGGATTGCGCCGGCACAAGCTGTTTATGTCGGCGATACGCAGGATGATGTGACCGGTGCCATTGCTGCCGGGATCCAGCCGGTTTTTATTACCCGTACGGACAACCCCACAGACAGCAGTGCTCTGGATTTTCAGATGGCCGTAGGTCAGCCACCGGTTGCAGAAAACAGTAGCTCGAACAGCGCGCTGATGACCATTTACGATTTAGAGGAAATTTTAACCCTGGCAACCTAGAAAGGAAAATCCATCAACTTGCACCAACCCATGCTAACAGGAGATGCCCATGACGTCAGATCAGCATTCGAAATTTAACGCCCAAAGAGTCACCCGCCAGTATGTTCAAACCATTCAGGCCACACCGTCTGTGGTTCATGCGTTGATCTGCCCGGTCAAAGAGGCCGAGTGGCTCGAAAGCTGGAATTATAAACTGATCTTTTCGCATTCCGGGGTTGCCGAACTCGGCTGCGTTTTTACCTCCCAAAGTGCAGGGGAAGAAACCATCTGGCTGATCACCAAAAGAGATGATGCCCGTTGCGAGACCGAGTTTGTGCGGCTCACCCCGGGCTCCAGAGTGGCAGTCGTGACGGTGCGGATCGAAGATGGCGGACAACAGACCTCGCGGGTTCACATCAGCTATACCATCACTGCGCTAACTGCAGCCGGAAATGCGTTTATCGACAGTTTTAGCGAAGAAAATTTTGTCAAGGACATGCAATTCTGGGAAGCTACCATGAATCATTATTTAAAAACCGGCAAGGCACTGGCCCATTCTGATGCCGCGCACTGGTTAAACTATGAATCCAATCCGAACGCAGCGCAGGAGGACCCATGAAGTCCTTACCGTTTTCCTATTACCGCACGCCGTTAGTCCTGCTGGGCATTGTCATCGCTGTCTGTGTTGCCACCGTATGGGCGCCGCCGGCCGGCAGAATCAGCTGGCTGCTGGAGGTGGGTCCCGGGCTGGCTGGTATTGCGGTGCTCATCTGCCTTTACCGCCGCTTTCCCATGTCGCAGATGGTCTACTGGTGCGTTTTTTTGCATATGTTTATTTTAATCTACGGCGGTTTTTACACCTACGCCAAAACGCCCCTGGGCAACTGGGCCATGGACGCCTTCGGCTTCAGCCGCAATCATTATGATCGCGTGGGCCATATCGCCCTGGGTGTTTTTCCGGTTTTTATCGTTCGCGAAGTTTTGCTGCGCGTCACCCCCTTGCAAAAAGGGGGCTGGTTTTATTTTATTGTCTTTAGCATCATACTGGCGATAGCAGCCTTCTGGGAGCTGCTCGAGTGGTGGATCGCGCTGCTGGCGGCCCCGGATGTCGGCACCGCCTTTTTGGGTTCCCAGGGCGATATCTGGGATGCGCAGTGGGATATGTTTTTAGCCCTTGTGGGGGCAATGGTCGCTGTGCCGCTGATGTATCGCCTGCATGACAAATCGATGGCACGTACAGAAAAGTATTTAGCCTGATAAATCGCAACGAGGACAGGGAGCCGATCATGGCGCAAGACATCACCATCCGCATAGCCAAACCAACCGACCATGTTGAAGTGATCGCCGCCCTGCAGAACTGGTGGGGCGGGCGCGATCTGACGGCCATGCTGCCCAAACTGTTTTTAAACCACTTTAACGACACCTCCTTTGTGATGGAGAACAAAGGCCACATGATTGGGTTCTTAATCGGCTTTATGTCCCCTGCCCTTGAAAACGAGGCCTACGTTCATTTCATGGGGATCCACCCGGATTTTCGCAACCAGGGGCTGGGCCAAACCATCTATGAACGCTTTTTTGAGGTCTGCCGCCGGCAAAATCGCACAATCGTCCGGGCGTGCACTTCACCGGTCAATAAAGGCTCGGTCGCTTTTCACCAGAAAATCGGGTTTCGGGTGGAATCCGGTGATGACCGGATCGATGGCATCCCGGTTAAACGCGATTACAACCGCCCCGGTGATCATAAAGTCATGTTTACCAAATTGATCGACTAACATAATAGACCGGTTGGATCCCTTAACCTGCCGCAGCGATACCTGCCTGTATTTCCGTATAACTACCTGACCGCAGGGCCCAGCTATCGCGCCGATGAGACGGGCCAAATCCGCATGATTCGCGTCAGGAGCAAAAACCACCTGCGCCCGGCAGACGCCCCGGTGATCATGAAAGTAGACGCACAGGATTTGCAGAAACCACACCATGCCTCCTAATGTCAACAGATATAGACCTACCGTTTGCCGCTAAAACAGGGCATATGGATTTTTGATTGCGAAGCCCATTCATCCATGATGTAACCTTTTATAAAAACGGCAGACAGGAGTGCCTCATGGGTGTCAGATTGCTGGATCGGGTCCGCGCGGCCTGCAAAACCGTGGCCGAGAACGCGACCCACATCCAAATCGAATATGACCGCATAGCGGCCTATGCCGCGTCTTTGCCTCTGGATCAGATCGGCCGGCCCGCGCATGATCCTGACTGCCATTATCTGGGCCACGGCGATGATACGGCAGCGTTCTTTTTGACCCTGGATAGCATCAATTTTGGCTCGGGTTATTTCCCGCATCTGCGCAAACACACCGGCAAATCAGGATATTTTACGGTGGCCGGCTGCTTGAATGCGCATTTTATAAAAGAGGGACCTTTTTCGGCCAGGGCGTTGACCCGCCTGACCGCCGCGGACTGCACCCGCATATTCGCACAAGATCCCAACAATCAGCCGATTGCAGCCCTCATGCAGCTTTTTGCCAGTGCGTTAAATGAGTTGGGTGCCCATCTACAGGCCCAATTCAACGGCAGCTTCAGTCAATTGGTCACAGCCGCAGACGCATCCGCCCAACGCCTGGCGGAGCTACTCGCTCAAATGCCCTGTTTTAAGGATGTTGCGCTATGGGACGGGATTGAAGTGCCCTTTTTTAAACGTGCCCAACTGGCGGCAGCAGATCTGTCGCTGGCCTTTAAAGGCAAAGGGCTGGGCCGATTTGAAGATCTGGATGACTTAACCATTTTCGCTGACAATCTGGTGCCGCATGTATTGCGGGTGGACAAGATTCTCAATTATTCAGGCTTGTTAAGGGCTCGGATCGAAGCTGGCCTGCGGATTGCGGCCGGCTCGAAGGAGGAAATCGAAATCCGGGCCTGCGCCCTGCATGCGGTTGAGCTGATCAAAGCGGCGCTTCAGGCATCCGGGCAGACGATCAACGCCATGACACTGGATTTTTTGCTGTGGAATCGCGGTCAGCTCCCGACCTATAAAGCCATCCCACGCCATCGCACCCGTACCCTGTTTTATTAAGCCCAATTCACCGCATCACTACAGGGCCGGTCATTGATAGCGATTTGACCGGCCGCATTTCATCAAAAATTTGCAAAATACCGGATTTATCTGTTAAAATTATAAGATAGCAACCACTTAGGACACCGCAGGTTCGTTTTTGGAAGCATAATCAGACAGCACGATATCAATCCATCTGTCTCACCGCTTGCATCGGATAAGCATAAAGATTTTCAACAAATTGCCGATAATTAGATAATGCCGGTAAGACATTCATTGGGCAGATGGCAGACTGCTGCTGTTCAATGCCAAGTTCGTCGATTGCAGGAACTTCAATGAAACCCAATCGGATCCGCTTGACCGCTGTCAGACAACAATTGTTTACACCTGTGCTGGCGCCTGCGATGCAAAACCGCTGGGTGTTGCTCCTGCTGGGCGCCGCAATCGTGTTTCAGGTAGCAGTCGCCGCCATGGCGTCCACAGCCTGGCAATGTCCGCTAAAATCAACGCTGGGCATCGCCTGTCCCGGCTGTGGTCTGACTCGGGCAATGGTTTTGCTGGTACAGGGAAAATGGCTGGATGCCGTTCATTTACACGCATTTGCCCCGATCGCAGTGGGCATCGCTGCGCTGCTGATAACGGGCATGCTGTTGCCGAATGCATTGCGCCACAGGGCAGCAGAAACGCTGGCAGCTTTTGAAAGCCGCAGTGGGATTGTCGTCTGGCTGGTGTTAAGTGTGCTGATCTACTGGGTATGCCGCTTGATGATTTTCAATTCAATACATTAAGACCGTCGCGGTAAAATTTTAAAATATGGGGGGCACTCCGCTCAGGAGCGAAAATAAACAGGAGAGGTAAACCATGACAGATATAATTCTCAGTTTTGTATTTCCAGTGTTGAATTTTATCGGCTTTATTGTCTGCATCGTTGTTTTGATCAAACAATTCAAGCATGCCGGAGTGTTACATGGTATCCTCGGCATTATCACCTGCTCGTTGTGGACCTTTATCTGGGGTTGGATTAAACACAAAAACCTGGCGTTGACGAAGCTGATGATTACCTGGACCGTTGTTACGGTGGTACCCCTATTAATGATTCCGGTGTTTGGCGCAGCGATGTTTGGCGAAGTTTACAAAATAATGAATGAAATTAAAAACGACCCGAACCTGGTGGTGAAGCAGGACAGGGACAAGATGGCCGTGCCGGGGATCAAACGCAATAAATCACGGAAAAGGCCCCCAAAACGCAACGTCAACAGAGCCCAAAAGGACTGGAGCGCTGAGGCCATGGCACTGTGGCAAAACGGGCAATACAGCGACCCGAACAGGGCCAAGCAATACTGGGACAAGGCCATTGCTGCCAATCCCAAGGTTGCCGAAGCATATAACAACCGGGGTTTGGCGCTTTACAACCTAAAGCAGCACCAACAGGCCATTGTTGACTTCAACCAGGCCATTCAGATCAATCCGAAATATACCGAGGCCTATAACAATCGCGGCAATGCCTATTATGCTATGGAGCAATACCAGCAGGCCGAAGCCCAATTTTCGGAGAGTATTATGCTCAATCCCAAATACGCCAAGGCGCATCTAAACCGGGGTCTGGCCAAGTTCCAGATGCAAAAAATCCCCGAATCCTGCAGTGATTTCAAGCGCGCCTGCAACCTGGGCGATTGTGACGGATTGCAGTGGGCGACGCAGAATGGACACTGCAAGTAACCTTCTTTATATCAATCGGTTTGCCGGTTGCCGGTTGAGCCGGCCGAAGGTCCTCGTGAAACGGGATTGTGCCCGTTAAAAAAATATCTAATTTAATATTCCTAACCGGCAAACGGGCGAGTCTCCCAAAGGCGGACAAGGGGTAACGGGCTCAACCATAAATTAGAAGCATCTTTAAGATCGGTTTGAAGATACGGAAAGAAGGAAGGAAACTAAAAAAGCGGCCTGTCTGTCTTTTGAATAAAGACCGACAGGCCGTTTTTGTTTGGTGCTGTGCTGCTCGCCGGCTATTGAACCAGGGCGTCTGCAACCATCGAGCTTAAAAACCGGACCTCGACCCCCATCTGGTAGTGGGCGTTTAAACTATCCAGCTGGGCGTGACAATTTTCACAGGCAGTGGCTAAAATTTTGGCGCCACTGGAATTGACCTGGTCGACTTTAACCCGGGCGGATTTCATCCGAAAATCAAGGGTATCTTCTCCCATGGCAACCAGTCCGCCGCCACCGCCACAACACCAGTTGTAGCGCGGATCATCACTTAGCTCCCGGTAGTCATCGGTCAGATGCTGCAAAATATAGCGCGGTTCATCGATAACGCCGGCGTTGCGAGCAATCTGGCAGGGATCATGATAGGCAACCGCGCCATCCACGATGGTTTTGTCCAGCCGGATGCGGCCTTGTCGAATATAGCGAGCATGTACTTCAGTAACCGAGCTGACCTTAAACGGCTGCTCGCCGGCCAGTTGTTTCATCACCCGATAGGCCGTGCCGCATTCACAGATACAGACCTCTTTGACTTTGAGGCGTTTGGCTTCATTGATAATCCGATTCAGTATCAATTGGGTCTTGGTGGGATCGCCAACAAAAGCGCCGAAATTAACCGCTTCGAAAAAACTCAGCGTCCAGTTTTCTTTAGCGGCATTAAAAATGGCGGCCGCTGGAATAATCGAATGCGCCCCGGCCAGGGCAACATACAACAAATCAGCGCCGGTGACATCCACCGGAATAGCGGTTTCACCGGCTTCGACTTGCCATTTTGAGACCACATCTGCTTCAAGCCTTTTGATGCCCGCCATAAAGCCCTCTTTGAGCAGATCAATGGACTTGCCTTTTTCAATCGAGGTATCGGCCAGCAGCGTTAGGATTTCGGGTTCCATTTCAGCCCCCACCAGCAAGAGTTTGGCAATCGACATCAACATCTGGGTATCGATACCAAAGGGGCAGTACACCATGCACCGACGGCAACCGGTGCATGAATAGGCGGCTTCGTATAAGTCATCAAGGGCCATTTCACTGAGCGTTTTGGCCTCACCGACCGACGGCCAAAAGTTGCCGCGACTTTTGAAATATTTTTTGTACAGGCGGCGGATAATTTCGGCCCGATAGGCGGCAATGTATTTCACCTGCCCCATTGAGGCGTGCACATGACAGGCCTCGGTGCACACACCACAGCGCGTGCAGGTTTCCAGATAAAGCCGCATGGCCTGGTTTAATTTGCTTTCAAACAACTTAAGCAAATCATCTCTGGTTTTTTCATCCATCATCTCGCCCTCAACAGGTGTCGTTTTGGCGTCTTTGGAAAAGTGTTTTTCTGGAGATTCATATAATCCAAACTTAAGGTGTCAGTGTTCAGGTGTCAGGTGTCAAATTCTGAATTTCAGAATTGCCCCTGAATCCTATGGTTTTATATTGTTTCTGAAGTGATTTCAGGTGGTGATGTGACACGCAATGCCCTGACACCTGACACCCGAAACCTGAAAACTTCTTTATGCTGATACCCGAAACGAACTACTTACCTATCTTGAGCTTATTTACAGCCAACGACATAAACGAATGCATGCTCTGGCTGAACGGAAAAAATATCAGAAACACATTGGCAAAAAAGATATGCAGCACCAGCATGAACGAATGACCCGATTCCGTCAGCTCGGACGGCAGATAAGGGTCAAATGTCAAAAGACTACCAAGATATTCCCGATACTGCTCAACGGTCACCGTTTCGTAAAAATACCATCGACGGGCCCAGTCCATCTGGCTGCCGAACAACACCACCAGAAAAAGCAAAATTAGCAGGTAATAATCTTCGGGAACCGACAGCTCCCTCACCGGTGAGATAAATCGGCGAAATAAAAAATACAGCAATGCGATGGAAGCGACCAGGCCCACAAACCCCTGGCCCAGAAAAATCTCATGGGGAATCAGCTGCAGTATTTGAATGTCGCCGAATAGCTCCAGATGCCCGATAATGAGCAGTAGGATGCAGATATGAAATGCCATCAGAAAAAGCCACAATATGGGTTTGTGCTTGCGGACGGTGGGGAATAACAAGGTGTCATGCAGGGCCCACAGCCACCCGGGTTTTTTTTCAGGATAAATCTGAAGTGGGGCCGGATGTTTGGGCGCACGCCAGATTTTGATCAAACGGACCGCTGTGCCAATAAAAAAAATGGCAAAGGCCAGGTAGACCATCGGCACCAGTATGATGTAATACAACGTTTCCAACATGCCCCCCGTAAAAGGTGCGCCAATCACCTTCAACAGCGACAGCGCAAGAAGATGCAGCAGCCGAGGATCGATTTAGGCGTTGCGCTTGATGAAAAACTTTATCACATCATCATCCTGTTCGGTTTTCAAAACTTCATTGCCGCTGGTTCGGGCCCAGGCGGGTATGTCGGTCAGCGATCCCGGATCCGTCGAGTGGGCTTCAATCACCTGACCCACCTCAACCTCTTTGATGCCCTTGCTGATCTTAACCACAGGCATGGGACAGGGGAGCCCCTTTAAATCAAACACTTTGTCAACTTTGATATCATCACTCATTTTTTCCTCCTCGTTAAATCGGTCGTACCGGTTACCCGCTTGTCCGCCTATGGTGGGTTAGCCTGTTATCCCGTTGTGCAGGAAACAAAACGATATGACCGGCTCAGTTTCTATGCTTTTTATTTAAATAACCTGTAAGAACCTATTTCAAAAATAGTAGATTACGTCCAAGGGCAAGGCGAAAAACGATTCGAAAGTGGAGCATACACGATAGTATTCGAGCATTTCGAATCGGTTTTTAACGCAGCCATTGGGCGTAATATGCATTTTTGGGATAGGTTCTAAATGAATAGCTGGACTTTGCTATTAGCCGCCTCTTCCAGAAACTTGGCAACACCGCAGAAGGTTAAATTGTCATAATCAATCATTTCTTCTCTTTTAAAACCCATCAAATCCATTGACATTTCACAAATAAAAATCCGTACGCCCAGCTCTTCGGCCATGGCCAGAAATTCCTCTAACGAGGCCACATTTTTCTTCTTCATCAGGGTTTTCATCATGGCCGTCCCCATACCGCCCATGTTCATTTTCGAAAGTTTGACCTGGCCCATGCCCTTGGGCAGCATGGTGCCGAACATTTTGCCGAAAAGGTCTTTGCCGCCAACAGATTTTTTGGCATCCCTGAGAACCGGTGTTCCCCAGAACGTAAAAAACATGACAGCATCCATTCCCATGGCAACCGCCCCGGTGGCTATAACAAAGGCAGCGATGACTTTGTCCAGATCCCCACTGAACACCACCATCGAAAGCTTGTTTTCCGGAGTTCTTTTATCCAGCGCCGACAGTTGGGATTGCAACTCGCTGAACTGGTTTTCGATATTTTGCATATCCATGATTGGCCTCCTTTAGTTTATACTATGAACTTTTTCTCCCAAAATATATTCTGTTGCAACAGGGCAATTGTTCGTTCAAGCGGGCTGTCAAACCTCTTGAATCCGTAAATCTAAATCATTATTTCTTTGACCGCCTCCATCGAGGCTTTGAGAATATCAAGGTTGGTCAATACCGCCTTGCGTTGATCCGGGGCAATTTGAAGCAAGATCTGATGATGCAAATCCTGCAAAAACATATTGATATGGTCCAATTTTTCGTGCCCTAAAGGCGTAAGGCTCAACAGACTGACGCGGGAATCTTCAGGGTCTTTCATGCGCTGAACGAGCTTTTTTTTAATCAGGCCATCAACAATTTTGGATACCCGGCTTTTGACGACATCCATTTTAGCAGCGATGCCTTTGGCAGTCAGATAACGCTCCTGTTCGAAGAGCATTAAGCACCTCAATTCGGCATCCGGCAGATTAAAACGCTCGCATTGATACTGCAATCGTTCCTGACAGCATTGGAAGAGCTTCATTATAAGCTCTTGAAATTGCTTTAACTGGTAGTCGGGGATCTCGCTCGCGGGGTCTGCTATAGAATTGTTCGCAATTTGGTTCATAGCGTGAACTATAACAAATGATTGGCGCCTGTCAAGGGCCTTTTTCAAATAAATAACACATGCGGCGAACCTTGACCGGCGCTGGATCAGGCGGTGTAATACCTGCGGATCAGCGAATATAATTTACTTTTTTTCATTTTTATACTATAATCTAAGTAATTTAGCGGCAAATAACAGCACTAGAAACCAACATTTACCGACCTGCCTGCAGATAAATTACCCGATTAAGCGAGGAGGACATGATGATCGAAACAATGCGAAGGATCTTCATCCTTTTGTTGATAATCCCGGCTCTGGCAATCATACCCGCCTGTGCCAAGAAGACCACGATGGCGGAACAAGAAACAAGCCCCCAAATAGACCAGACGGCCGCTGACCGTGAAAAAGAATTGGCGGCTGAACGTAAACGTAAAGAAGCCGAGCGGCGCCGTTTTCTGGCGGCCAAAAGACAGTTTCAGACTGAGGACATCTATTTTAAAAGAGGGAGCTATCAGCTGCAGCCGCAGGCCCGCACAATTTTATATCGCAAAGCCGAATTTTTAAAAACCTACCCGGATGTTGTCGTGATCATCGAAGGGCACACCGATGAACGCGGTACCCGGGAAGCCAATATCGCTTTCGGGGATCACCGCGCCGGCGCGGTAAAATCGTTTTTAATCCGTGAAGGCATCGCCAGGGAAAGGCTCATACCGGTCAGTTTCGGCAAAGAGCGCCCGGTGGATGCCGGCCGGACCGAAGCCGCCCGCGCCAAGAACAGACGGGTACATCTTGTCATAAAGGAATAAGATTCGCCAACAACTCATCAAAGGTGGTTTCCCGAACAAAGAAGCTTATACCCAGCAGGAGTAATGGAGTGATGGTAAAATAAGAAGAGACAACTGTCTTTTTTATACCCAATACTCCAGCACCCCAATCCGGCCTTCGTAGCCGAATCTACTTCGGCGGAGTAGGCCGCTCCACTGCTTCAAGCTCAAATTTTCCAGTACTCCAGCATTTCATTATTACCTTTCGATCACCGATTCTTTCTTGATTTGAAACCCATCTTCAGATAAACCCAAAAAACCTTAATATCCCACACACAGCCTTAAACTGGCTTGTGCTGCTTATCTTTTAACAACAGGGTTAAATTAAACATCGATTGCGACGTGAACTAAAAATTGCGGTGCGGGAGCTGGTCGAATATGTGCTGCGATCCGGGGATCTGGCCTTTGAGTTTCTGGGATCCAGCCGCCCGGTCGAGGCCATTCGGGCCCATCAAAAAATCCAGAGCTCACGCCCCGCCACCTACCAGCCCGAAGTAGCGATCAGCCACCAGGTTGAAACCGATCGTTTCCGCCTCCATATCGGCGGCCGCATCGATGGCGTATTTACCGACGCGGCGCCTGCCATCATCGAAGAAATAAAAACCACCAGCCGCGATCCGGCTTATTTTGCAAAAAACGAGAATCCGGTTCATTGGGGGCAGGCCAAAACCTATGCTTACATATATGGGCGCCAAATGGGGTTGGACGAGTTGGCCGTTCAGCTGACCTATTACCAGATCGATACCGGCAACCACCGTGAAATCAAGCGTGTCTTTGACATTTCAGAGCTGGAGCTGTTTTTTGGCGACCTGGTGTCCCGTTACCTGGTATGGGCCGCAACCCTGGCCGATTGGTCTGAACGCCGGGATGAATCCATTCAGGATCTGGCGTTTCCTTTCGAAAGCTATCGCCCCGGGCAGCGCCAGATGGCAGTTGAGGCATATCGCACCATTTGCAATGGCGGGCAGCTGATGGTTCAGGCGGCCACCGGTATCGGCAAAACCATCGCCGTGCTCTATCCGGCCGTTAAATCCCTGGTTGAAAACCACGATCAAAAGATTTTTTATTTGACCGCGCGCACCACCGGGAAAATCGTGGCTGAAAAAGCCGTTACCGAATTACGGGCCAAAGGTCTCAAACTTAAATCGTTAACCCTGACGGCCAAAGACAAGATTTGTTTTTGCCCCCAGAGTGCCTGCCACCCGGATGAATGTGAATTTGCCAGGGGTCATTACGATCGCATCAATGCGGCTGTCGAAGACATTTTTAAACAGGACGCCTTTAGCCGCGAGCAGATCATCGCTACGGCACGCGCATTCAGCGTTTGCCCGTTTGAGTTCTCACTGGAGCTGGCGACCTGGGCTGACTGCATCATCTGCGACTACAATTACAGTTTCGATCCACGTGTCTATTTGCGGCGGTTTTTCCAGGAGGATAGCGGTGCCTATATCTTTTTAATCGATGAAGCTCATAACCTGGTGGATCGCTCGCGAGAAATGTTTTCAGCCGAAATTTTCAAACAACCGGTTTTAGATGTTCGCCGGCAACTCAAAAAAGAACTGCCGCATGTGTATAAAAGTCTGGGCCGCATCAATGCGTGGCTGGTAAAGGCCCGCAAAAAATGTGAGGCCTCAGGCAATCCGCTCGCAGAGGAGGATCTTCCGGATGAACTGATTCCGCTTTTGCGGGGGTTTTTGTTTATCACCGAGCGCTGGCTTTCAAAAAACTTCAAAACCGCTTTTCGCGAAAGCTTACTCGATCTTTATTTTGCCGTTTCCGGTTTCATTCGAGTCGTCGATCAATATGATCAAAGCTACACCACCTGCTACGAGAAAATCGGAAAAGACCTGAAAATCAGGCTGTTCTGTATGGACCCGACGCTTCATCTCGAAAGGGCGTTGGAGCGATGCCGCACGGCTGTATTTTTTTCAGCCACCATGACACCCATTGAATATTTCAAACAAATACTAGGCTGCCAGCCGACGGCTTCCTACCTGATACTGCCATCGCCCTTTCCCAGTGATAACCTGGGTCTGTTCATCGCTGATCACATTTCAACTTACTATCGCCAGCGGGACCAGACGGTCAACCAGGTCAACCAGGTCATCTCGACCCTGATCGCCCAAAAGAGCGGAAATTACCTGCTGTATTGTCCTTCGTATGTCTATCTGCGCAAGATTTTCGATGCCTTTACAACTCGCAACCCGCACACCGAAACCATTTTGCAAAGGCCCAACATGTCGGAGCCTGAAAGAGAGGCGTTTTTAGAACAGTTTTCCCGGGACAACCGACAAACGCTCGTCGGATTTGCCGTAATGGGCGGTATTTTCGGAGAGGGCATCGATCTGGTCGGCGATCGCCTGGTGGGAGCGATGGTGGTTGGGGTTGGATTGCCGGGGATCAGCCTGGAAAGAGAATTGATCAAAGAATATTTTACCCGTACCCTAAATGCCGGATTCGAATATGCCTATCTTTACCCCGGCATCAACCGTGTGTTGCAAGCCGCCGGCCGGGTCATCCGCACAGAAAACGATCGCGGGGTGGTGTTGCTGATCGATCAGCGCTATGCGCACTATCAATATAAAACCTTGCTTCGTGAAGAGTGGGATCCGATTCATGTGCAGGATACTCAGCAGTTGGCCGATCACCTTCAGAATTTTTGGAACCAAAATAGTTCACCGCAGAGGCGCAGAGAGCGCGAAGATTAAAATTTCTTTTGATTTGCCGCTGAGAGGCCGGCAAATCAAAAACAGTCTCTGCGCTGCGGGCGAAATAGCTAAAAAGCAACCATATAAATGATTGAAATTCGCAGCAGATTGAGTCTCCTCCTCAAAAGAGCTGAAGATTTTCATTTGCTGTCCTCTCAACAGCAAATGAAAAATATCTTTTCTCAGCGACCTTTGCGTCTCTGCGGTGAGATAAAAAGCCGAAATCAGCGGCTGTAAGTGCCCATCAGCTGGCCCTCGGCCAGAATATGGCCCTCCATGGCTGCGAGCAGCTGGGCCTTGGTAATGCCGCTGTCCAGTTCAAGCTCGGTGTCCAGTGCAAAAAGCTTGAAAAAATAGCGGTGGGTGCCACCCGGCGGACAGGGTCCCCCGTAGCCCAATTTGCCAAAATCATTTATACCGTGACGGGCACCGCTATCTAAAGTCGCATCCGATGAGATTTCGGCCGGCAGCCCGGTTGTGCCGGCAGGGATGTTGAACAGTACCCAGTGCACCCACGTCCCCATGGGCGCATCGGGGTCATCACATATCAGCGCCAGACTGGCAGCCGTTTCAGGGATTCCGCTCCATGCCAGGTCCGGGGAAACATCGGGCCCGTCACAGGTAAAACGGTTGGGAATGGCCTGGCCTTCGTCAAATGCCGAACTGGTAAGGACAAGCGCCATGATACACCTCCTTTTGCAATTAAGAAATGATCATACGGTCATGATATTTTCTTCTCGACGCTATGATAAGCTAATCGCCAGTGGTCTGATATTTGGCATGATAACAACCCTGCTGCTAAACCCAAAGGTCATGTACCGATCATCCCAAATATCAGCCCACAACCTACTATGGGGGTAAATTTTTTGCATAGCGTCTGTTAGAAAAAAACATGACCAAATTTAATTAGCTATATCTTTACTTTTTTATTATCTAAATTTTTATGACGACTAACTAATTTCAAGATACATTTTTGAGATAGGTTTTGACACCAAAGCTTAATTTAGCATATACTCAACTTTTCTGGAGGGGTAAATGAAATTTTTAATGACCATTATCTGCGTTTTGCTGGCGGGCCTATTCAGCACCAGCCTTATCGCCGGCCAGGTCTATACCTGGACGGATGAAAACGGCAACCTGCATGTCACCGATACCCCGCCACCGCCCAAGTCCAAAGTCAAGGATACGCTGGAGTACCAGGAAAAAACCGCCGAAGACATTCAGGCACTGCAAAATCAAAAAGAGCGGCGCAATCAGGAACGCGAGCAGGACGCCAGAGAAAACCGTGTCACAGAAGCCAAAAAGCGCGCCAGGGAAGCAGACCAAGCCGCCCAGGTAGCTGCCGAGGAAGCTGATCAAATTACCCAGGAAGTTGAAGCCTATGTTCGACGGCTCGGCTCGACCAAGGAAAAGCGAAAACAATTCCGCAAAAAAATCCAACGGGAAATCCAACGGGCTGAAGCCGCTCAGGAGCGCGCCCGGCAAGCAGTAGATGATGCCAGACTGGCAGCCGAAGAAGCGCGACGGGTGGAAGAAGAATTCAACAGCCAACCACAGTAAGCCTCATAAAATGAATCTATATCGAAATTATGTACTAGCAAGTCGACCTTGGTCCTTTTCAATGACAGCCATCTCCATCAGCGTCGGATCGGCCCTTGCGGCCATCGACGGTGATTTTTCATGGGCCTATTATCTGCTGACCCTTGTTGCCGGTGTGTTCATGCACGCCGCCACCAATTTGATCAATGACTATTATGATGTCAAAAGCGGGGTGGACTTTAAAGGCGTTTCCACCGGAATATACCGCCCGCACCCCCTGCTGGAGGACAAATTAACGTCTCAGCAAGTGATGACCGAGGCCATTGTGCTCTATGCCGTTGCCACCGGCATTGGCTTGTATCTGGCAGCAAGCCGTGGGTGGCCGCTGCTGACAATTGGCATGATCGGCGTTTTCGCGAGCATTACCTATACCGCACCACCGTTTAAATACAAATACATCGCCCTGGGTGAACTTTCTGTATTTTTAATGTGGGGGCCGCTAATGGTATCGGGCTCATATTTTATTCAAAGCCAGGCATTCAGCAGCAGTGCAGTGTTCATATCCATCCCCTTCGGCATTCTGGTGGCCCTGGTATTGCTGGCCAATAATATCCGCGACATTTCCCATGACCGCAGCAAAGGTATTCGCACCTTGCCGATCATCATCGGTGAGCGCAATGGGTTGCGCCTTTACAGCACCCTGGTCATGTTTGCCTATGCCGGAATCATCGGCATGTCGATTGCCGGCCCCCTGTATCTGTGGACCCTCATCGTTGTGCTTTCCCTGCCGCTGGCGCTGAAACTCATACGCCAGATGATGCAAAAAATACCGGCTGATGCCGATGCCCAGACAGCCAAACTGGATACCGCTTTTGGCATCCTGTTGGTTGTTTCTCTTGTGCTGGAGGGTATAGTTTGAATCCCAGCGGGTTTCGTCCCAGTGAGATCGCATCGACCGTTGCTCTGGCATGCGTGCTCTGGTTTGTAACCTTCTACCTGAGCTGGTCGATATTCTGGATAAAAATTGCCTTTTCGGCCGCCACTCTCGCCATACTTTCCCTTTGGCTGCAACCCCAGCGAATCGATCAGTTCCGCTTTGACCTAAACGCCATAGTCATCGGGCTGGTGTCGGCTGGTCTGCTGTATTTTATCTTTTTGACAGGCAAAATGATTTCAAGTGCCATATTTCCTTTCGCCCAGGGACAGATCGGCGCGATTTACGGAAAAGGCGTGGGGACCTCGCCCGTTTATATCATGTTCCTGCTTTTTTTTGTGACCGGTCCTAGCGAGGAAATATATTGGCGCGGCTATTTACAGAAAAACCTGATGGCGCGCTATGGCAACTGGCAGGGCTGGATGCTGGCAACCATCATATATGCCGGGGTGCATATCTGGTCATTCAACTTCATGCTTATAGGCGCGGCTGCGGTGGCGGGGGCTTTCTGGGGTGCCATGTACTGGCGGTTTAAAAAACTGGCGCCGGTCATCATCTCTCATTCGGTCTGGAGCACCGTTATTTTTGCTGTTTTTCCCGTGCAATGAATCATTCCGCTGAATCGGAAGCGGCCATCATTTCTTTAATCATCTCCAGCATGGGCTCCTTGAGCGCTCGCCATCTGGGCTCTATGGCCCGGCCCTCATGCCAGGTAAAATCAACGACGTCATATTTTTCAGCGATGATGTGCTCGTTGTGTTCGCCATAAGCGGTTTCGGGGTAATATTCGATATACAGCATCCGATCCGGTTCTATCTTAAACTGGTGGGCAACATTGGTGGCGATATGGCCGGTACAGCTGCGCACCGACATGGGGCTTTCAGGAATATCGGAAGCGATGACGATAAAGGGTCTGAGATAGGCGGGACCATCCACCCTTTCCTTTCGCAAATCAAAGATGCGTAGCCGGCATTCGCCGCTTGCCAGGCGTAGTTGACCTCCCCATCCTTCCCAGGAAAAAATATCATTGTAAATCAGCATGCCATCATTTCCAAAACCATGCGGAACATCAGCGATATGATTTGTGCATAACTGCTGGACGGTTGCCATGCGCGATGGAATATACTATAAAGGCAGCGCAAATATGCAAGGTTTCAAATGGGCCTTAAGATAACTCCAAAAGAATATATACTGAATTTGCGATGTCAGACAACCCTAATTTAAATTACTTGAAATTTGAAGAAAAGGATATCATCCTCATCGGGACTGCCCACGTCTCAAAAGAAAGTGCTGACCTGGTCAAGTCCGTAATCGAGGAGGAAAAACCAGACACCGTCTGTGTCGAGCTGTGCGCCTCAAGATTCCAGGCCATTCAGCAAAAGGATCGCTGGCAGGATACCGATATCGTCAAAATCATTAAAGATAAAAAATCCTTCTTGCTCCTGTCCAACCTGTTGCTGGCCTCCTTTCAAAAACGAATCGCCAAACAGTTTGATGTCAAGCCCGGTGAAGAGATGATTGCGGCCATCAATACCGCCGATTCCGTGGAGGCTCAAATTCATCTTGCCGACCGTGAAATCCGAACCACCCTGTCCAGAACCTGGCGGGTGATGAAATTCTGGAGTAAAATAAAGCTGATATTTCAATTGATGTTGTCTATGGGTCAGCTGGATGAAATCAAAGAAGAAGATATTGAACAAATGAAGCAGCAGGATGTTTTGGAAACACTGCTGGCTGAAGTCGGCAAATCGCTGCCTGAATTAAAGACCATTCTCATCGATGAACGCGATCAATATCTGGCTGAAAAGATTCGCACGGCACCCGGTAACAAAATCGTTGCTGTCGTGGGCGCCGGCCATGTCCCCGGCATACAAAGGAACTGGGATCGTAACATTGATCTTGGTGCCCTGGAGCAGCTGCCCCCCAAGAGCAGAACCGTCGGGGTTTTCAAATGGCTGTTTCCGGCTGTTATTATCGGGCTGTTTTTGGCTGGATTTTTTTTCGGCGGCAAAAAAGCGGGCACTGATATGATTGTCTGGTGGATTTTGGCCAACGGAATTTTGGCCGGCGTCGGCGCCATCATTGCTCTGGCACATCCAGCCACTGTTTTGTCTTCCATTCTGGCCGCTCCATTGACCTCACTTAACCCCATGATCGCTGCCGGATGGGTATCGGGTCTAGTGGAGGCATTTTCGCGCAAACCCAAAGTGAAGGACCTGGAAGCACTGCCTGAAGATATTCTGTCGGTTCGTGGGTTCTGGAAAAACAATGTGACCCGTATTCTGCTGGTGGTGGTCTTTACCAATCTGGGAAGCTCTCTGGGCACCTTTATCGCCTTTCCCGTTATCGTCAAGGTGTTGATAGGGGCGTCACCATAAACGAGGTTTCAGGTGTTCCGCCGCAGGCGGATTCAGGTGTCAGGTGCCAGCCCTCCGGAGGCTAAATTTGAGTCTTTGTTTCTCAGAAACAATTGCGGTCGAATTTTTTGTTATTTTCCGATTTCAGTCTTATATTCCCTGACACCTGAAACCTATTTTCCTTATTGATGGACCACCAAAGGTTACCAAATACAACATTAGCAACCAAAGGCTGCGTTGCTTTCGTCATCATAGGATGCCTGCTGCTGATGGCCGGCTGCGGCGGACGAACCGTTGAGCCCCAAGACCCTGTCATCTCAAAAGAGATCGTCCTGCAGCGGATGGGCTACACCATCCAGGTCGGGGCTTTTGCAAACATGGACAATGCTGTGCGCCTGACAGCCACACTAAAGCGGCAGGGCCTTGATGCCTATCATTATCTTGCCCCTTCAGGGCTGTATAAAGTTCGCTTCGACAATTTCAGAACCAAAGCGGCTGCCCGCAACAGGGCTGAAAACATGCAGCGCCGCGGTATCATTGAAGCGTTTTATATTGTCAAACCAGATAGTTTTGCCGCTGCAGGCGTTGAGCGCAAAGGAAGTCGGCAATTTAGGGAGGAAATAGTGAAAACCGCGCGACGCTATGTCGGGGTACCCTATCGATGGGGCGGCGAGTCCCCTCGGACCGGTTTTGATTGCAGCGGTTTTACGATGGTGGTTTATCGCCTGAACGGTTTGGACCTGCCACGCTCATCCAGGCAACAATGGAAGGTCGGGAAAAAAATTGGCCGTCGCCAACTGCAAAAGGGAGATCTGGTGTTTTTTGCAACTACCGGAGGCCGAAGGGTATCCCATGTCGGTATCTACACGGGCGCAGACAAGTTTTTGCATGCGCCGCGCCGCGGCAGTCGCATCAAAACGTCTTCCCTTTCCAGCAAATACTTCAGAACCCGCTATGTGGGCGCCCGCTCTTACCTTTGATCTATCTATTAGCAGTTTTTACAATCAGTTAGTGTAAATTAAGCTAATCATCCGCAACAATTTTTGTTTCAGGTGTCAGGTGTCAGGGGTCAGGTTGTTGATAGTCACACCATCGCCTGTAATTTCTCAGGAACATTTTCTGCACATAGGCTTCGAAGCAAAAGGTAGGCCCTTCGGGCCAAAGACTGACACCTGAACACTTACACCATCTTTTTTGCTGACACCTGAAACCTGACACCTGAAACCTTTTTAAAATAATTAGACTATGATGACTCTGGTAGGATCTCAACGATTGTACGTTGAAGCTCTTTTCCATTAGGGAGCGTAAAGGTCTTTTTGACCGTTCTTATGCGCCCCTCGGCAAATAATTGGATGCATTCCGGATAAAGCTGCCATTCCTGATTCAGACCTTTTTTGCGGATGGCTTCTAAAGTGTCTTGGGGAGCAATCGCAAATGCCCGCTGTCCGATGATCGGTCCGGTATCCTCGCCGTAATCGATAAAATGGACCGTGCACCCGGCAATTTTACAGCCGTATCGAAAGGTGTCGCCATAGCCATCTGTGCCGGCAAATGCCGGAAGCAGGGCCGGATGGATGTTCATAATCCGCGGGTGACAACTGTCCAAATTGACCCGATCAATGAAATAAGGGGTCAAGGTTCTCATAAAGCCTGCTAAAACCAGCAAATCATAGGAATAATTGGCCATTTCGGCAAGCAGCTTGGCCTCGGCGATTGCCCGTGTGTACAAGAAAGACCGCACCTTGTCGCCGTCCGCCCGCCCCTGAAGCAGGGTTTGCTTTGCAAGAATATCATCATAGTCAAAGTCAGGCGGCAGGCGCAGGCTGGCCGGATCGGCTTTAAATTGTTGAATGATGGCGGTATAATCGACAACAAAGACAGGAATATTGGCTGCTGTGGCCCTTTCCAGACCATGGGACCGGGGATTGTCAGACCCGACAAATGCCAATTCCCCATTAATCTTACCCTTTTCACAGCAATCCATAATTGCCTGCAGATTTGACCCGCCCCCTGAGATTAGGACGCCAAAGCGTATCTTCTTTGCCATGGTTATCGCCTTTCCGGTTCAGTGTGGTTTTGGTTGCCATCCGGTCAAATTTGTATTTCAAATTCCCGAGATTTAAACTGCCAAAATCCAGTCGCCAAATCAATGTTTAAGTTAGCATCTCAAGCAGGCGGTAAGCTGTCAATAGACCCGGCGGATCCATTGTAAAAGGTGCCGCAAATGGTTGGGTATTTCGATGTTTATGCATTGACACCGATTTCAACTTTCATTATAACCGTGTCTCCCGATTTTTTGCGCCTAAAGGGCACAAAAGTGCAGCTGGTCGTTTTGGATGCGCCCTGCCCTGCACCGCTGATCGCAGCCCGGGAACCGAGGTTGACAATATAACCGCACATTACTATTATGGACCCATATTTTATTTGCAAAGGAAAGGATGAATCATAATGGCAGAAGGTATCATGGAAATTGATGATGGGAATTTTGAAACAGAGGTTTTGCAGGCAGACAAGCCGGTTGTGGTTGATTTTTGGGCACCCTGGTGCGGACCCTGCAAGGCCATTGCCCCGATGGTGGAAGATTTGGCCGGCACATTCGGCGATAAAGTAAAATTTGCCAAATGCAATGTCGACAACAGCCCGGTCACCCCGAGCAAATATGGTATCAAAGCAATTCCGACGCTTATCTTTTTTAAAGACGGTGATGTCGTGGAACAGATCACCGGTATGGTCGCTAAATCAAAACTGGAAGACGCTTTAAACAAGATTACATAGATACCCCCGTGTGTAAGGCATTTTAACAGAGGCTAAAAACGCATGCGGCCCACATTTTTCATATGTTTGGTCCTACTTCTGGTTGCTACCGGTTGTTCAACCATTGAAAAGCAGATAGACGAGCTTTTTGGCATCGACGATGGCGGCTCAGCCCAGGAGCTGGCCTGGGATGGAATGGATGCCTATGAAAATGGTCGATACGATAAGGCGATTGAAAAATTTCAAAAGCTTAAAGATTATTATCCATTTTCAAAATATGCCATCCTGGCTGAATTGAAAATCGCCGATTCCCATTACAAACGCCAAGAGTATGAAGAAGCCATTTTCGCCTATGAAAACTTTGAGCAGCTTCATCCGCGCAATGAGGCGATCCCATATGTCATCTACCAGATTGGCAGATGCTATTATGACCAAATTGACACACCGGATCGAGACCAGACGTCCGCACAAAAAGCCCTGGAATCGTTCCTGCGCTTGATGGAACAATTTCCCAAGGACCAGTATGCGGTCAGAGCCGCCGAGCACATCGACAAATGCCAAAAGAGTCTGGCCGGACACGCTTATGTCGTCGGTGTTTTTTACTACCGGACCAAGCATTACAAAGCCGCCTTAAACCGCTTTATGTCCATCATTTCCGATTATCCGGATGTGGGTTACCACCAGAAAGCGCTTGAATATATTGCCAAGTGTGAAGCTTCCATCGCAGAAGAAGCGGATGAATAGCTTGCAGCAAACACCTATCAGACCCGCCTGCCAAAATGTCATCAAAGCCATGGATGGCAGCCTCAGGCACAAAGCGGGTTAAAAAACCTGTTTGATTAAAAAAAGCTTTACACAGGGTTCGATATGGTGTACTTAGCCATGTTTTGTTAAAAAAAGACTTATTTGAATTGATAAGGAGAGCGGGTAATGTCGAAAATATGTGAAATTTGCGGTAAAAAACCAATGGTGGGAAATAACGTCAGCCATGCCCATAATGTGACCAAGCGTCGTTTCAACCCCAATTTGCAAAGAGTGCGCGCCATGTCCGGCGGACGGGTTAAAAAAATGATGGTCTGCACCAGCTGCATCAAATCCGGAAATGTTGTCAAAGCACCTTAACCGACCCGCTTTACCTCCTGCACGTGTTTTACCTTTTTAACGGCAGCCAAGATCCTATCCAAATGGGACGTATCCTCAACCCCGATTGTAAAAAAACTGTCAACCATTTTGTTCTCGCGCGTTTCGGTTTTGGCACTCAAGATGTTGGCGCCCAACTTGCTGATATTGCTTACCAAATCGGCAAGTAAACCCATTCGGTCGTGCGATATAATTCTGATCTTCACCGGATAGGTGTCGTTGGCGTCCTGGTTCCAGGATACCTCGATCTGACGTTCCGGATTCATTCTTAAGGCGTTTACGCAGTTGGTGCGATGGACGGTGACGCCGTATCCCTGGGTAATGTATCCCAAAATAGGGTCCCCGGGAACTGGCTGGCAGCATTTGCCAAATTTAATCAAGATATCATCCACCCCGTTAACCAAGATCCCGGCTTTGGGTTTCTTCTTTCTGACCCGCCCCATTAATTTGTTAAAAATCGATTCGTCGACTCCCGTTTCCTGGGTTTTGGGTGCAAACTTGCGCAGCACCTGTCGGGGTGTAATCTTCCCATACCCCACGTTGGCAATCAGGTCGTCAACTGTCTTAAAGCCGAATTGTTCAACAACCGCCGGCATCTTTTCCGATTTGACCAGGTTATTAAAGCTCAGCCGTTCTTTGCGAAATGCTTTTTCACACATCTCCCGACCCAGACTGAGGCTACGCTGCGTTTCCTGGACCTTGATCCAGTGTCTGATCTTGGAACGCGCCTTGACCGTTTTGACAAAGTTGAGCCAATCTTTACTCGGGTGATGACTCTTGGAGGTAACAATTTCAACAATATCACCGGTTTTTAGCTCATAGGGCAGCGGTACCATACGCCCGTTCACTTTAGCCCCCGTGCACTGGTTGCCGACTTCTGTGTGAATCATATAGGCAAAATCAACTGGTGTGGCACCACGCGGCAGCGTTTTGACCTCGCCGCGTGGAGTGAAAACATAGACTTCATCCGGGAAGAGATCGATACGCACATTTTCCATAAACTCCCCCGGATCCAGAAAATTCTCCTGGTTTTCTATCAGATCCTGAATCCAGGCAAATTTGCGGCTGACATTTTCATCAAGGCGCTTGCCCTCTTTGTAGCCCCAGTGAGCGGCGATACCGGATTCGGCTACTCTGTCCATCTCCCAGGTGCGGATCTGGATCTCGATGCGCTCGCCAACCGGCCCGATAACGGTTGTGTGCAGCGACTGATACATATTGGTCTTGGGGCGGCCGATGTAGTCTTTAAACTTATGGTCAATCGGCTTCCACAAAGAATGGATGAGCCCCAGCGCCTCGTAACACTGCGGCACGCTATCTAAAATGATGCGGAAAGCAATGATGTCATAGATTTCCTCAAAGGGCAGGTTCTGGGAAATCATTTTATTGTAGATGCTGTAGTTATTTTTAATACGACCCAAGACCTCGCATTTTAGATTGGTGCTGTCCATTGCTTCTTTCAAATCATTTTTGACTTTCTGAATGTATTTTTCGCGATCGGTCCTGGACTTGATCAAAAGCTTGTCGATGCGGTTGTATTCCTCCGGATGGGTATACATGAAAGAGGTTTCTTCAAGTTCATTTTTAAACCGGTATATCCCCAGCCTGGATGCAATAGGGGCATAAATATCAATCGTCTCCTGGGCAATTTCTTTTCTTTTTTCGGGGCTGTGATATTGCAGCGTGCGCATGTTGTGCAAGCGGTCAGCCAATTTGATGAGTATGACCCGGATATCGTCGGCCATTGCCAAAAACATTTTGCGGATGCTTTCAGCCTGACGGGCCTCGGAGCTGCCAAAAGACAGACTGCTGAGTTTGGAGACACCGGAGACGATATGCAGGACTTCCGGGCCAAATATTTCTTTGATCTCCTCAGGGGTAGCAGGGGTGTCTTCAATCACGTCATGCAAGATACCGGCAGCAACACTTTCGGGATCTAATTTCATGTCCGCAAGGATGCCGGCCACTTCAAGGGGGTGAGACAAATAGGGCTCTCCGGAAAGTCTTGTCTGACCTTCATGAACCTGGGCCGAATATATATAGGCGCGTTCGATGAGATCTACATCGGCATCCGGCACATAACCGGACACTTTCTCTACTATATCATTTATCCGAATCAAGGTCGGTCGTTCGTAATTCATTAGGGGTTTTCGATTATGCAAATATTCTTGTTACATTGAATCAACCAAAAACTGTGTATTATCTTCTCAGAATCGCTTCTTTGGTTTGATATTTAGGTTGCCATAACAGTTTAAACCAAAAACCCTATTTCCTCAATATCGCTTGCAGCTCAAAGTCAAATAAGGTCATGATTTTTTCTGTAAGGCGCTATGCGAATAATTGACCTCGGCAGTAAACAGTGATCTGATATTTGGGATGAATGGAAATGAAACCTTTTCGTCCAGCAACACAGTGCATCGAATCCCAAATATCAGACCACAGGCACCTGGCCATTCATAGCGCCTGAAAGAAAATGTCATGACCGGTCAGTCTTCTTTATTCCTTGTCGAAGATACTCTAATACGCTTTTGCAAATACCACCTGGCTCTCGCTCTTTTTGCCGCAGCAAATACAGCGGCCTTTGCCCGCATCGCTGTCAAATGGGATACATCGAATGGTGACCGCGAGATCCTCTTTAATTTTTAACTCGCACTCAGCGGAACCGCACCAGCCGGAAATGGCAAAGCCGCCATGAATTTCAGGCTTTTCGGTATTTTGGGGCGTAAAATAGTCGTAAAATTCTTTGTTATCGTCGATCTCGATGGTATGGGCTTCACGAAACGCCAGCGCCCGTTGGAATAGGTTATGCTGGATGTCGTCGAGCATATCGCTGATTTCGGCCACAAATTGATCGCGTTTGACCGCGTTTTTTTCATTGGGGGCCTGGTCTCTTCGACCCACAAAGACGGCGTTTTCGGCGATATCGCGCGGCCCGATTTCTACCCGCACTGGAATGCCTTTCTTGATCCAGTCCCAGCCGCGGGCACCCCCGATATCGCGATCATCGATTTCGACCAATAGCGGCCGATGGTGATACATTTTGGCAGATAATTCCCGCGCCAGCTTTTCGGTGTAATCCATCACCAGTTGACGATCCTCTGGTTTTCGGATGATGGGTAGCAGCGCAACATGCGCCGAGGCAACTTTGGGCGGCAAAATCAGACCGTCATCGTCGCTGTGGATCATAATCAGCCCGCCGATCATGCGGGTCGAGGAACCCCATGAGGTGGTGTAGGCAAATTCTTCGGTTTCGGCGGCTGTTTGAAATTTAATGTCAAAGCCCCGCGCAAAATTTTGTCCCAGAAAATGCGATGTCCCGGTCTGCAGAGCCTTGCGATCCTGCATCATGGACTCTATGGCCAAGGTATCCACCGCCCCCGGGAACCGCTCAGCCGGTGATTTGTGGCCCCGGATAACCGGCATGGCCAGATAATCCTCCACGCAGGAGGTATAGACATCCAGCATCATGCTGGTACGCTCAATGGCCTCTTCTGCCGTGGCATGGGCGGTGTGGCCTTCCTGCCACAAAAATTCGCTGGTTCTTAAAAAAATTCGGGTGCGCATTTCCCAGCGAACCACGTTGGCCCACTGATTGATAAGGATCGGCAGATCGCGATAGCTGCTGACCCAGCGGGAAAATGAATCACCGATGATTGTTTCGGAAGTGGGTCGCACCACCAGCGGCTCGGCCAGCTTTCCAGCAGGTTCAAGACCGCCGCCATCGCCCTTTTCCAATCGATGATGGGTCACCACCGCACATTCTTTGGCAAAACCTTCAACGTGTTCGGCCTCTTTTTCAAGAAAACTCAGCGGAATAAAAAGGGGAAAATAGGCGTTTTTAACACCAGTGGCTTTGAATAAAGTGTCCATCGCCTGGACGATGTTTTCCCAAAGTGCATAGCCCCATGGTTTGATGACCATACAGCCCCTGACAGTTGACCGTTCCGCCAGATCCGAGGCCCTTATCACCTGTTGATACCATTCCGGGTAATCCTCATTTCGTGTCGGTGAAATAGCGCTCTTAGCTTGATTTGCCATGTTGTGCCTTTCTGTCGTCAAATTCGATGGTTCATTTCCATCTGAAAACCAATTCGTGCTGTTTTAGCTTTTGGAATTGGCACGTTTAAGGTTTCTGTTTTTTGCCGTCCAGATCATTAACATATTGACGCACCTCATCCAGCAGAACATCCACCAGCTTGTCCTGCGCAAATTTTTTGACCACCTTTCCTTTTCTGAACAACACCCCGCTGCCGTCTCCGCCGGCAATGCCGATATCCACCTCCTTGGCTTCACCGGGGCCGTTGACCACGCAGCCCATGATGGCGACCTTGACCGGTTCAGTCGTGGTCATCAGGGCTTTTTCAACCCGTTCAACGATGTCGAACAGCTCGATGTTACAGCGTCCGCACGTGGGGCAGGCAATAATTTCGGGTCCGCGGTGGCGAATATCAAGGGCCCTCAGGATTTCGAATCCAACCCGCACTTCCTCGACCGGATCACGGGTCAAGGAAACCCGAATGGTGTCACCAATTCCTTCGGCCAGCAGCATCCCGATTCCCAGGGCTGATTTAACAATACCCGGATACAGAGCACCGGCTTCGGTGACACCGACATGCAGCGGCAGGTCTGTCTTGGTGGACAGGAGCCGGTAGGCTTCCAGCGTGCGATGCACATCGGAGGCTTTGAGCGAAATTTTAATTTGATCAAAGTCCAACGATTTGAGCAATTCCACATGGCGCAGACCGCTCTCCACCATGCCGGCTGCCGTAACACCATTATATTTTTTTAGGATATCCTTTTCAAGGGAGCCGGAATTGACACCGATGCGAATGGGGATATTGTGATCCTTAGCACAATCGACAACGGCCTTGACCTTTTTGTGCGCACCGATGTTGCCCGGATTGATGCGTAAACCATCCGCACCGGACTTGGCGGCTGCAATCGCCAGGCGGTAATCAAAGTGAATGTCGGCAATCAGCGGAATACGGATCTGTTTTTTGATGGCCGCAATAGCCTTCGCAGCTTCAGCGTCCGGAACGGCCACACGCACGATTTCGCAACCGGCTTCTTGCAGGCGCTCAATCTGTGCGACAGTTGCAGCCACATCCGGCGTCGGTGTGTTCGTCATGGATTGCACCGCGATGGGTGCCCCGCCACCGATTTTTACGTTACCGATTGAAATCTGACGGGTTTTCTTGCGTTTGATCTTTGTTTGATGCATAAAATGTTTATTTTTCAACCAATAAAATTATGGTATAGTGCTCCTGGTTTGCAGGTGAGGTGTACAGTCGGCTAAATTATCTGTCGCTCAGTTTCAAATTTAATGCGCGATAAACTATCTGTAAAGTGACCTCTCAGCCGCAAATCATCACAATAAGCGGCAATACCCATCAATAGCAGAAACAGACCCGAGAGCGGTCTCAAAACATTCAACATTATCAATGAAATATCGAGTGGTTTAGATATCTTACACTAACAAACGGATTTAGAATATTCAAGTAAAATACGGCAAAAACCGCAACAATGACTGTTAGCTAATATGCATCCATCAGGAGTTCAAGTATGAAACGTCAAAAGGGTGAAAAATTTGCAGACAAGCACGATCCTGGGACTAAAATCGATGACCGCATTAAAGACGCTCTAGCGCAACAGACAGAGCATAATGAAGTACCCTGTGCGGTGGCCTTTACAATAGCCGAAGCGTTGCAGGTCTCACCGGCTGATGTGGGCAAAGCAGCTGATTTACTGGAAATGGAGCTGGTAAAGTGTCAGTTGGGGCTCTTTGGTTATAAACCGGACAAAAAAATCGTAACGCCCGAAGCACCCGAAAATCCAGATCTGGAAAAAGCCATTCGGGACTCGCTGGTTGACGGTAAGCTTCCCTGTCGCAAGGCCTGGGAAATCGCCCGCAACCAGGAGCTCCCCAAAATGGCCGTCAGTGCGGTCTGTGAGCATCTTGAGATTAAAATAGGACCCTGTCAACTGGGTGCTTTTTAGCTTCTGGGCGCTTAAGATTGTGCGCCTTTGAGGCGATAATATATAGTGGGAAGGCTTTCATATCAGGCGAGATCACGGGCAAAAAGCCCGAAAACTTGCCATTAGGGTCTAAAACCCTTATGATTACAAAATATTATGACTGAAGCGGTCCCTGGCTGCGACACGGCTGCCGTTTGGCAGTGCCATATATTTGGTTTGACCCGTATCCAGCTTGTCCGCTGGGTGCACACCTGACGGGTTTAAAATTAATTTGTTATAATTCAGAGGGTTTAGAAAATTATCACGCACATACAAGGTTAACCATGGGTAGCTTATCGGCAGTTAACAATATATTGCGCCACAGAACCGGTTTCCAGATAACGGTCCTGATTTTATGGGGGGTCCTCGGTTATTATGCTTTGAGCCCTGTGATCGGCGAATATCGGTTTGCCACCCTGCAAAAAATTCTGAAAACCGGGCAGATAACGGTTGTTACGCGCAATACCGCCGACTGTTATTATCTTTACCGGGATCAGCCAATGGGCTTTGAATACGAGCTGGCTCAGGCTTTTGCCGCCTATCTGGGCGTGCGTTTGGAAGTAAAGGTGATGGATGACTGGGATGAAATGCGCAAAGCGGTAAACCGCGGATCGGCCGCCTTTATTGCCGCCAGTTCGCCCATCATACCGCAACGCCGGCAGGCAGTCGCTTTTTCAGACGGTTACATGGAAGTCACCCAACAAATTATTACCCATCGTAAAAACGCGCGCATCCGAAAACTTGAAGATCTTTCCGGCAAAACCATCGATGTCAGAAAAGGAACCGCTTATCAGCAACGTTTAGCCGAGCTGAAGCATCAGGGGATCGACCTATCCATCCGTTTGCACGATGACCTGCCCACCGAGGAACTTATTCAGAAAGTCGCTGATGGTGAAATTGACTTTACGATTGCCAACAGCAATATCATTTCGATCAACCAGCGCAATTTTCCGGCGGCGGTCAGTGCTGGAGCAATTAAAGATCGTCTGCAGCTGGGATGGGCCGTTTATCCAAAATCGACCGAGTTACTTGAGCGCATAAATGACTTTTTTAATGTAATCAAGAAAAGCGGTGAATACGATAAGATTTATCAGAAGTACTACGGGGAAGATAAGGAATTTGATTATGTTGATTTGAAGGCGTTTCACCGACGGCTGAAATCCAGACTCTCCCGTTACAGTACCTTTATTAAAGTGGCCGCCAACAAGCACGGGTTTGACTGGCGACTGATTGCCGCCCAGATGTACCAGGAATCACACTTGAATCCCTGGGCCAAAAGCCAGGCCGGTGCCAGGGGGTTGATGCAAATTTTACCTTCCACCGCCAGAAGCTTAGGGGTCACCGACCTTTACGATCCGGTACAAAACATCAATGCCGGGGTACAGCACTTAAAAAACCTGTACGATATGTACGATTCAGTCACCGGAGATGACCGTTTGCTAATTTCGCTGGCCGCTTACAATACCGGTCAGGGGCATATATACGACGCCCGTAAACTCGCCAAAAAAAAGGGACTTGACCCTAACAAATGGGAGTCCCTTGCCCAAACCCTGCCGCTGCTGCGATATCGAAAATACTATAAACACGCCAAGTACGGTTATTGCCGCGGCACCGAGCCGGTACGCTATATCAAGCAAATTATTATTTACTACGATGTGTTAAAACGCCAGGGATTCGAGTACAAAACTGCGAAAGCATAGCGTCCAATATCGGTGTCTTAGAGTTTGAAAGGGAAGTCGCAAGAATCTCAAAGGTGGTTTTATAAGCTGGAGTAATGGAGTGTTGGAGTAATGTAAAATCAAAATCGAACACGATCATTTATTAACCCAATACTCCAGTTATCCAGTACTACATCTCTCCAATGGTAGTAGAACCCATCTTAAAAATAGTAGATCACGCCCAAGGGCGCGGCACAAAACCGATTCAAAAACGGAGTATACACGTTAGTATTCGAGTATTTTGAATCGGTTTTTAACAAAGCCATTGGGCGTTAGATGCATTTTTGAGATGGGTTCTAATACATTGCATTGACGCCAACAAACGGATTGGTCTGCTTTTCGTGTCCGATGGTCGTTTCCGGCCCGTGCCCGGTATAAACGCGCGCATCTTCAGGCAGCGCAAACAGCTTATCCTGGATACTGGATTTGAGCGTTTCAAAACTTCCCCCCGGAAAATCCGTCCGGCCGATTGACCCGGCAAATAGGGTATCCCCCACAAACACATGACCGTCAGCAAACAGAGAAACGCCGCCAGGTGTGTGACCGGGCGTGTGGATAACATTTAGGGTAATATTGCCAAAGGTAATGGTATCCCCATCGTCTATGTTGCGATCGGGCGGCGGTGAGTCTTCTGCAGTAAGGCCCCAATTGGAGGCACTGGCTGCTATTTTAGACAGCATGGGTGCATCCAGGGCATGAATTAAGATGGGAGCGTTTGTGGCCGCATGAATGTCTTTGTTGGCACTGACATGATCAAAATGGCCGTGAGTGTTGATGATATGGGTAACCGTTAAGTTCGAATCCGCCACTCCCTGCATAATTTTACCGGCTTCATCGCCCGGATCAATAATAACGGCTTGCAAAGTGTCTTCGCATCCAACAATAAAGCAGTTGGCCATGATGGGCCCTACGGGTAACGTCTTGATGATCATTGAATCAGCCTCCAGTGTCGATTGAATTTGGATTTTGGATTTCAGATGGCAATTAGGATGTCTACCGGGGGATTTCAGGTGTTTAGATAGCCGGCGTTACATTTATTGGCATCGATTTATGTTTAGGAAGAATTGTTTGTTGTTTCTTCTGGTTTGTCCGTCTTGATTTCTCCCTTTTCGGCTGCGATGCGGATACGGTCGACAATTCCATTGATAAACGCTCCGGATTCCTCGGTGCCGAATTTTTTCGCCACATCTATGGCTTCGTTGATGGATACCTTTGGCGGAATATCGGGGCAAAACAGCATTTCAAATACCGCCACCCGCATGACATTGCGGTCTACACAGGCCATTCGCCGCACTTTCCAATTCTCGGAATATCGCTCTATGATGGCGTCGATCTGATCTTGAGCTGCCAAAACCCCATTTACCAACTGCATAAAAAATGGCCTTACCTTTTGCGGCAGGGCAAAATTCTCACAGAAACGTTCCAGCATCTGCGGGGAACCGTTCTGTTGGGTATCCATATAAAAGAGCGCCTGCATGGCCAGCTCTCGGGCTCGGCGACGGGTCCCCATAGCAATATCTATCCCACAGCCTCAAGCAAATTCGCCATTTCAACAGCTGCCATGGCTGCGCTCCAACCCTTATTACCAGCTTTGGTGCCGGCTCGCTCGATGGCTTGCTCGATGGTGTCAGTGGTGACGATGCCAAAAATAATCGGCACTTCAGAATCAAGGCTGACCTGGGCAATACCTTTGGACACTTCAGCGCTGACATAGTCAAAATGGGGGGTTGCGCCCCGGATAACAGCCCCCAAACAGATGATGGCATTCACCTTTTTGGGGTTTGCCATTTTTTTGGCAACCAGCGGGATCTCAAAAGCGCCTGGGACTTTGACAATCTGAATGTCAGTGTCTTTGGCCCCTGAGCGCACCAGTGCATCCAAGGCACCACTTAGCAGTTTATCGGTTATAAAATCGTTAAACCGACTGACAACAAGGGCAAACTTTTTACCTTCGGCATTTAAGTGAGCTTCAAGAGTCTTGGCCATAAAAGCTCCTTTCAATGTAGGCTATTGTTAGGTCATACACATAGGTTACGGAATACGTTTATTTTGAGTGTCGGGTAACACGTCTCAAGGTTTTGGGTTCAGGGTTCAGGGTTCTGTGGTTAGGACGTTTTAGAGATCTGATGTTTTGCCCCGATTCTGTTGTTGTCTAACCTTTCAACCTTTGAACGTTGAACCTTTGAACTTAGCGTTGATTAATTAGCCCAAAAGTACAAAAATATACCGGGCAACCTTTATTGCAATTGTGTGGATTACAATACGAGCGCTAAGGTGCTGCATCCACATTCAGCAAATGCCCCATTTTCAATTTTTTACATTCAAGGTAGCATTTGTTGTATTCATTCGCTGGAATTTCAATCGGAACCTGCTCGACTATTTTAAGCCCATAACCGTCTAATCCCACCATCTTTTTGGGATTATTGGTCATAAGTTTCATTTTGCGCACACCCAGGTCAACCAATATTTGGGCGCCAATACCGTAATTGCGCATGTCCGGTTTAAAGCCCAGTTTTTCATTGGCTTCAACGGTATCCAGACCTTCGTCTTGCAGTGCATAGGCCCTTAACTTATTCACCAGGCCGATACCGCGGCCTTCCTGCCGGATATAAAGCAGAACGCCACAACCTTCCTGTTCAATCATCTTCATCGCCCGGTGCAGCTGAGGCCCGCAATCACAGCGCATGGAACCGAAAATATCGCCGGTCAGGCACTCGGAATGCACCCGCACCAGGACCGGTTTTTTAGAATCAATGTCACCTTTGACCATCGCAATATGCAGAAGCCTATCGACATCATTTTCAAAAACGACGGCCTTAAAATCACCTGCCACAGACGTGGGTATGGTTGTTTCGGCCGATCTTTGCACAAAGGATTCGGTCCGCATGCGGTATTCAATCAGATCTTCAATGGTACAAATGCCGATGCCATGTTTTTTGCTGAATTTTTCCAGAGCCGGCATCCGCGCCATTGTCCCGTCATCGTCCATTACTTCACAAATAACGCCGGCAGAGGTCAGGCCGGCCAGACGGGCAAGGTCCACGGAGCCCTCTGTCTGCCCGGCTCGCACAATAACGCCGCCGGCTTTGGCTCTGAGCGGAAATATATGGCCCGGACGCACCAGGTCACGGGGCTGACAATCAGCGGCAACAGCAGTCAAAATGGTGGTTGCACGATCATGAGCCGAAATACCGGTACTGACCCCGCAGCGGGCTTCAATCGAAACGGTAAAACCGGTTCCGAATGGAGACTGATTGTTGTCAACCATGGGCGGCAAATCAAGCGAATCACACTTTTCGGGGGTCATTGCCAGACAAATGAGACCCCGTCCGTACTTGGCCATAAAATTGATGGCTTCTGGTGTTACCTTCTCGGCGGCCATGCATAGATCACCCTCATTTTCGCGGTCTTCATCATCCACCAGGATGACCATTTTACCGTCTTGAATATCTTGAATGGCCTTTTCTATTTTCAAATGTGGCATGGGTTATTGATCTCCTAAATTTTTTTTCGGAACCGACAACCTTAAGGAAGGTAAGTTCGAGGTTGCTTTAAGTCCCAAATTACCAGTATCATGGAGTACTGGCGTTATGTAAAATGAGAGTTCACTTTCAATCATCACTCCATCACTCCAATGGAATTCTACAAATATCCTGATTTGGCTAAAAATTCCTTGTCAATGACCGAAGCGGTCTTTGTTTGATCATTGCTCCGGGTAAATTGTTCGACGTATTTGCCGATCATATCGGTTTCGATATTAACTGCCTCCCCCGTTTGTTTTATGCCAACAGTCGTTATGCCGGCAGTATGCGGAATGATACTGACCGTAAAACCATTTGGATCGCAGGTGTTGATGGTCAAACTGACCCCATCGACGGCAACGGATCCTTTATGGATCATATAACGTGCCAGTGTTTCCGGCACCGCAAAAGTTATGATAATGGCATTTCCCATTTTCTCCCGCTGCTTGATGACGCCGATACCATCAATATGTCCTGAAACCAGATGCCCGTCAATGCGGTCGGACAGGCGCATGGCGCGCTCAAGATTTAGGCGGTCACCCTGCTTAGCTTTGCCGAAAGTGGAAATTGCCAGAGTTTCGGGGGACAGATCCACCTCAAATTGTTTCGCACTGATTTTAACAACTGTCAGGCAGGCGCCGTTGACCGCAATGCTGTCACCAATTTTGGTTTGATCAAGAGCAAAATCAGCCTTAATCGAAAGGCGTTTTCCCTGACCTGCGGGTCGTATTGCGCTGATGGTACCCAAACCTTCAATTATTCCGGTAAACATGAATTTTTCTGTGGCCTATTGCTGGTTATTCGTTGCTCACGTGGCTTGGCATTAAATGAGTGAAAATTCAAACGATTAAACCTATACGACTCTACCAATATAATGATTATCTGGCAACTTACAACTGACAACTCACCATACGATTCTAGCGGATATATCCTTCTATCATGACATCGTCAGCAAAGCGCTGAACACGAATGTGATCGAGTTGAATGCTGTCTTTCATCAATGCCGGCCCCGCTCCACGGCATATCGGAAAGCCGTCATCTCCACCCAAAATTTTGGGTGCATAAAAAAAGAGGACCTTATCGACAATACCGCTATTCAGTGCCGACGCCAGCACGCAACTGCCGCCCTCAATTAAAAGACTGGTGATACCCTCAGACCCCAACCAATCCATCATTGACGAAAGATCAATTTGGCCGCCTTTGAGCGGCTGCTCGATAACACGCACCCGGGCTTTTGGGATGTGTTTGCTTTTTTCTCGGGCTGCAGCTCGTCCGGCAACGACAATGGTTTCCGCATCGGAATCCAGTGCCAAGACCTGCGCGTCTGGAGATATGGACAGGTGCGTATCGAGGACGATTCTAACCGGATCGACACCTTTTGGGGTACCTAAACGCGTGGTCAAACTCGGGTTATCGGCCTGGATGGTGCCAATTCCCACCATAATGGCATCAATTGCATGCCGCAACCGGTGCACGAATCTGCGCGCCTTTTCCCCCGTAACCCACTTCGAGTCACCGGTGCGCGTTGCGATGCGCCCATCCAAAGTAGCAGCACACTTTAATATGACAAACGGCCGTCCCGTACTGACAAATTTAATGAACACCTCATTCAGCCGAACAGCCTGCTTTTCACAAACACCTACCTGCACTTCAATGCCATGCTGCCTTAAAAACGATGCGCCGCCTCTGGCCTTGGTATGCGGATCGGCCATGGCCACCATAACCCGGCGGATACCGGCATCAAGAATTTTGCGTGTGCATGGCGGCGTCCGACCCGTGTGATTGCAGGGCTCTAAATTGACATACAGGGTGGCACCCTTGGCTTTTACGCCGGCATCTTCAATGGCGTTTACCTCGGCATGCGCCTGCCCCACCGCCCGATGGTATCCGCGGCCGACGATCTGACCATTTTTGACGATCACTGCGCCAACCATCGGATTCGGTGACGTGTAGCCTTGTCCCTTCTTGGCGAGTTTCAAGGCCATTCGCATAAAATGTTCGTGTTCCATTCGTTTCAGAGATCAGAGGTCAGATGTCAGATGTCAGACTGCTATTGAATCTAATGCATTGTGTCTGATGTATTATTACAGTTCTCTGAACTCCGTCCTCTGTCTTCTGTCCTCTGTTATCTGTTTTCTGTCGTCTGAACTCTGTCATCTACTTGCCGCGGCGTCCTGTCCGGCGAAGTTTCTTGACCGCCTTAGCTTTAGCGATGGCGGTTAACGAAGACGGAAGCTTGTTAAAGCGAAGCCGGGTTATTTATCTTCTGTCTTCTGGTTGCTGAGCAGGGTTTTCAACTCAGAAACAAAGTCATTAACATCTTTAAATTCACGATAGACCGAGGCAAAGCGAACATATGCGACATCGTCCAGGTCATGCAGCATTGTCATTATTTTCTCTCCGAGAAAGGAAGCTGGTATTTCTTTTTCACCCGTTTCCCTGAGATCCCGTTCGAGATCGTCGATAAATTCTTCGATCACGTTGATGCTGATGTTTCGCTTTTGGCACGCTTTTTTGAGGCCGGACCGGACCTTATCGCGGTTAAATACTTCACGCCGGCCATCTTTTTTGATAATCATAATCGGGATTTCTTCAATGTGCTCATACGTTGTGAACCGACGCGTGCACACAATACATTCTCGGCGCCGGCGGATAACACTGGCATCTTTGCTCAATCTCGAATCAATGACTTTGTTGTCGATTTCACCACAATATGGACACTTCATGATTCTTCCCCCTGCGGTTTGGTGTCAAGGTGAATCAGCTCTATGTTGGCTTCTTCCAGCATGTCCTTTGATATATCATCCGCATAACCGGCGTGATAATATATTTTATCTATCCCCGCATTAATGATCATCTTTGCACATATTGAACAGGGTAAATTGGTGCAAAATACACTGGCGCCTTTCAAAGAGACCCCATGATAAGCTGCTTGAATAATTGCATTTTGCTCCGCATGGATGCCACGGCACAACTCGTGCATTTTGCCGGATTCAATCCCTAATTTTTCGCGCAAACAGCCCACTTCTTCACAATGACGAACACCGGTCGGGGCCCCATTGTAACCGGTTGACAGGATGCGTTTATCCTTAACGATAATGGCACCAACCGCTCGTCGAAGGCAAGTTGAGCGCCGTGCAACCAGCATCGCGATATCCATAAAGTAATTTTCCCATGAAGGTCGAGAATCATCGGCTGCCATAAAAATCATATTCTCCTTATCGGTATTTTATTAAGAATGCAAGGGCTTGAAATATCGTCAAAAAATGGCAACAGCCGGATTGGGCGCAGAAACACCTGTGATTATCATTGATTCGATGCAATTAATTGATATTTCCTGGTGAATGCGTCCGCCGGCAGGATGCCCGTAAAAAAGTTAGCTTTGAATAATATATGTCTAACCCGTTTACCGCAAGCAAAAAAATGGCAAGGCTCAGAGTGCCTTGCCATTTCGAATTGACCTTTCCGCGAATCTGGCTGTTTGGCAGCCGTTTTCGTTACCGGTGTGTTACGGGCCTCCAACCGTGCAAAATTTAATGGCTAATCGGAATATTTTTTCAAGATCAAAGTGGCATTTGTTCCACCGAACCCAAACGAATTGGTCATGGCCGCATTGACTGTCGTCTGACGCGCGGTGTTGGGCACATAGTCCAGATCACATTCTTCTGCCGGGTTCTCATAATTTATCGTCGGTGGAATCTCATCACGATTAACGCTCAAAACGCTGAACACCGTTTCAATGCCACCAGCGCCGCCCAATAGATGGCCGGTCATTGATTTTGTGGAACTCATCGCCAATTTATAGGCATGGTCTTTAAATACCGCTTTAACCGCCCGGGTTTCATACAAGTCGTTTAGTTCAGTGGAGGTGCCATGGGCATTTATATAGTCCACCTCATCGGGGGCCATACCGGCATCATCTAATGCCGCCTGCATGCACCTTACCGCACCGTCGCCATCCGGGCATGGTGAGGTAATGTGGTAGCCATCTCCGGTTAGCCCGAATCCCGCCATCTCAGCATGAATGGTGGCGCCTCTTTCCAACGCAAAATCTAAAGATTCCAATATCAAAATGCCGCAGCCTTCACCAATGACAAACCCGTCTCGATCACGATCAAACGGTCGTGAAGCTTTTTGGGGTTCATCATTGCGAGTCGAAAGGGCCTTCATGGCATTGAAGCCGGCAACCGCAGTCTTGGATACAACTGCTTCGGTGCCACCGGTGATCATGGCGTCTGCCATGCCATTTTGAACCATTTTGAAGGAGTCACCCACCGCATGGGCTCCGGCGGCGCAGGCGGTTGCCAGCGATAGGTTCGGGCCTTTGGCACCAAAATGAATGGATATCATGCCCGGCGCCATATTACCGATCATCATCGGGATAAAGAACGGGCTCACCCGTCTGGGGCCTTTGGTGGCGACATTTAAAATCGTATCTTCCATGATTCCGAGACCGCCCAAACCGCAGCCGGTGACAACCCCGATGCGATCTGCATTGGAGCTGTCTATTTTCAAGCCGGAGTCTTCCATTGCCATTCGTGTTGCCGCCATGGCATATGAAATAAACAGCTCGTTTCGCTTGGCCTCTTTTTTCGGAATAAAGTCTTCCGCGTTAAAACCCTTGACTTCGCCGGCGATTCGAGTCAGATAATTTGACGCGTCAAATCGGGTGATCTCACCGATACCCGATTTTCCGGCACAGAGTGCCGACCAGCTGTCCTCGACACCAATTCCGATTGGGGTCACCAGCCCCATTCCTGTTATGACAACTCGCCTTTGCAAGGGACCTCCTTTGTGGCAATATCGGGCGACTCCCATCACCCGCATCCAGATTAATATTTGGTTTGGCAGCGCCGTAGCGTGCCTGCTATCGCCAAAACCCACCCACCCGCGGTAACGGGCGTCCACCGGTGAATTTGGCAAATGAAACTGCCGTTCGTTACATTCAGAATCCAATGCCCCAAGGGCGGCACTACTTTCCGGATCACTAAATGCACAGCAGTCGTTGCAAGTCCGTTAAGCTTACAAAAAACTAACAAGCGTCAACCTACTGCTTGTTGACATAGGCAATGGCATCTTTAACCGTAGTTATTTGCTCGGCATCCTCGTCCGAGATATCGGTGTCAAACTCTTCTTCCATTGACATAATTAACTCAACCAGATCGAGTGAATCGGCTCCTAAATCATCAACAAATGACGCCTCAGGAACGACTTCTTCCAATTCAACACTCAGTTTTTCGGCAATGATCTTTTTGACTCTCTCCTCAACAGACATCTGATTTTCCTCCTTACCCGGTCTCCCCGGTCATCCATAGTTTTCATCAAAGTTTGAAACTTGTTTAATCCAAAATGTATCGGAAACTGGCTTTAGATTACTTGAATCGATCTCATAATAATTTAGTAACTGGCTTTAAAATGATTAGATTTTAACCGAAGACAAGGCGCGGGGAGGAGAAAATCGTGCCGCGTACATTTGGTACGTTAGCGGTTTTCTCCTTCCCGTAACGCTGTATTCGGTTAAATGATGGCCATTTTAAAGCCAGTTTACATGTACATTCCGCCAGTGACGTGAAGTACCTGCCCCGTAATATACGCCGCATTATCGGAAGCCAGAAACGTAATGGCTTCGGCGACATCCTGAGGCGTACCGGCTCTTTGCAGCGGGATGATACTGAGCATCGCCTCGCGGGCTTTTTCTGACAAAACGGCGGTCATATCGGTTTCAATAAAACCAGGGGCAACCGCATTTACCGTAACTCCCCTTGATCCGAGTTCTTTGGCAACGGTTTTGGTCAGACCGATCATACCGGCTTTTGAAGCCACATAATTGGCCTGGCCGGGATTGCCCATGACGCCCACGACCGAAGCCAGATTAATGATGCGGCCCATTCGCTGCTTGACCATAATTTTGGACACCGCCTTGATACAATTGAACGCGCTTTTCAGGTTAACACTGATCACTACATCCCAGTCTTCTTCTTTCATGCGCATAATCAGGCCATCGCGGGTGATACCGGCATTGTTGACCAGCACATCAATCTGCCCGTATTGGCCCATCACCGCCTCCACCCAGTCGGACACCGATGCGCTGTTGGCAACATCTACCTGCGCAAAAGAGGCTTCGGGACCCAATGCTTTGGCAGCAGCTTCACCGGCCTCGGTGTTGACATCGCAGATCGCCACCTTGGCGCCCTCCTTGGCAAAATTTTCAGCTGTTACCTGTCCGATCCCAGCCGCCCCTCCGGTTACCATGACCACTTTGTTTTCGAATCGCAATTCAATCTCCTTCCGCACCACCCTGATTGAGCGATACACGCTCAATTGGGACAAGGTTTAACGATTAAAAATAATATCCGCTGCACGGTCCATGTCAGCAATGATATTGTGATAGCTCTCTGCCAGTTTAGCGTGCGATATTTCTGACAGGAAATTTGCCGACTGCTCGGCGTCAAAAATACCGGAGCCGTACAGAATCTTTAAAATATTGCCGGATGTCAGCTGCGCAATTTCATTGGCAAATATACGTGAAAAAACGCGAGTTTTTTCGGCTTGGGCATGGTTTTCCCCGGTTAAAACCACCGCCTGTCGTGCAAAACTGGCGGCGACTTCGACATATTGCATCATATCCGCCAAGGCAAACATAATGGTCTGCTCACGGGTCAGCCGGTTGTCATTGACCAAAAAGATGGATTTATTAAGGGCCCGAGCTGCCAGAGCAATGGTGCGGCAGCCGGCTTCATTGTTTTGGGATTCGAGCTGATCCATTTCTTCGGCAATGCCATCGTAAAAGGCACCTTTTGATTTACGCGTTGTCTTCCAGCGAAAGGTACTGATGATATTTTGCTGGATTTCGCTTGTGCCTTCGTAAATGCAGGTAATTTTGACATCACGCTTGATTTTCTCGACACCGTATTCGGTAATATAGCCATATCCGCCCAAGGCTTGCATGGCATCATCAGCCGCTTTGTTGGCCACCTCGGTAGCAAACAGTTTGGCAATAGAGCCCTCCACCTCAAGGCCCTGTTCACCTGCATCCAATCTGGTGGCCACTTCATCGATATAGGTGGCTGCAGCGGCAAGACGTACCGCATGCGGCACCACCAGTTTGTGGGTGTAGCCCTGCTTTTCTGAAAGCGGTGTTTTAAACTGAATACGTTCCTGGGCATAGGGCAAAACGATATCCAGGGCCGCTTCGCCGCCGCCTAACGCCATAGAGGCCACCATCAGACGGGTATAGCCGAATACCTTGCTGGCCTGCTTGAGCCCCTCTCCTGTCACGCCGCCAATGATATTTTCAACCGGTGCAATTACATCGGTAAAAGTCAACGGTGAGGTGTTCGAGGCCCGAATACCATGTTTTTCTTCGCCTTTGCCCCGCTCATAGCCTTCGGTGTCCTTTTCAATAATAAAAAAGGTTGCGCCTTCGGGGGTATTGGCCAGCAGGGTTATAAATTCTGCATAACCGCCGGTAGAGATAAATTGCTTGGTACCGTTTATCTTGTAGCCGGTGATGTTGCCGCTTTCATCCGTGACCGGTTCGGCTTTGGTCTTGATTGAAGCCACATTGCTGCCGGCATCGGGTTCGGTAACCGCATAAGCCACCAGGGCGTCCCCAGCTGCGATTTTACCCAGCCATTTTTGTTTTTGCTCTTTGGTGCCCCCCACGATAATGGGATCTGCCCCTAATTGAATGGCAAAGAAGGCGGTGGTAATACCCAGGCATATTTTGGCCATTTCTCTGGTAATGGCACAGCTGTCACGGGCGCCGCCGCCCAGTCCCCCATATTCTTCGGGAATCATGAGCAGCTGAAGCCCGATTTCCGGGCCGAGCATTTCACGAATGGTGTCTTCGGGAAAAATTTCTTCCCGATCGAATTCAGAAATTTTTTCAGGCGTCAAAAGCCGCTTTTTGAGTTGCCCGACCGTATCCAGGACCATTTGCCGAGATTCCAGGTCCAGTCCATATAGATCGCTGTTGTTTGATGTCTTTGTTGAAGTCATTAAATTTAATCCTTTTGAAAATGAAAACGGTTGGCGATGGCATTAAAGATTAGTCTTCTTCGGTCTCGACAACCTTACGGCCTTTGTAATATCCGCAACTGGGGCAGGCATGGTGAGGCTGGGTGGCTTCACCACATTCCGGACAGGAAGACAGATTCGGCGCGCTAAGTTTCTGGTGGGTCCGACGCTTATCGCGCTTTGACTTGGATTTTTTACGTTTTGGTACCGCCATGAGTAATCTCCTAATAATTTGAAATTTATATATATTTTAATTTTTAAAGACTCATTTTTAAAGGTGGGCATCTAGTAATTTATCTGTAAGCGATTGTCAAGAGTTTTCGTCAATTTTATGCAATTTGTTCTCTTGTACTCGCTATCCTTCTGTGATATTGAAATTCACCGTTGGAAAAATGAATTTAAGTTCTTTTTAAGATTCTAATATCATTAAATTTATAATATGAGAAGATCATCACTTTAGGGATCCTTGTCAATTGAATCGGGTATTGATGACGGATGGAATTGTGGCAAACGAAAGGAAATGATAACTATTACTAAGCCGAATTGGTTTACTTGTCAAACAATTAAATTAGGTAATGACAGGCCGGCTCAGGCCTTTTATTTATTTATATATAAAATTCAATAGTTTATTATAAAATTTCGGCAATATTTGAAGAAAATATTACTTAAAATTTACTCATTTTGAACCCCGAACAACCCAGACAGAGATGAGGGCTAATATGCAAATCGAATCAACAAATGATCTGATCGTGACGCGCTTCCCCCCCAGCCCGACCGGCTTCCTGCATGTCGGTAATGCACGCACCGCCATTTTTAACTGGCTGTACGCCCGTCGTATGCAAGGAAAATTTGTTTTGCGCATCGAAGACACAGATACCGAACGCTCCAACCAGCAGGCCATCGATGCCATTTTCGAGGCCCTCGAGTGGCTGGGCATCGATTGGGATGAAGGCCCTTATTATCAAACCAAACGGCTTGATATTTATCACCAATATTTGGACCGTCTGATCGATTCGGGCCATGCATATTACTGCACCTGTTCACCAGAAGAAATTGAGGCCATGCGAAAAAAGGCAATGGCCAGCGGCGGCAAACCCAAGTATGACGGCACCTGCCGCAATAAAGGCCTGCCGAAAACACCGCAGGCCGTGATACGACTGAAAGCGCCCCTAAGCGGCACTACTGTGGTTGAAGATGTTATCAAGGGCAATATCGTTTTTCAAAATGATGAACTGGATGACTTTATCGTGTGCCGCAGCGACGGTATTCCAACTTATAACTTCGCGGTGGTCATCGACGATATGACCATGCAGATCAATACGGTTATCCGCGGCGATGATCACGTCATGAATACGCCCAAACAAATCCTGCTTTACAAAGCGCTGGATTGCCCCTTGCCGGTTTACGGCCATGTACCCATGGTGCTGGGCACCGACAAAAGCCGTTTCAGCAAACGCCATGGCGCCGTATCCGTATCGGCCTACCGCGATTTGGGCTACCTGCCGGATGCCATGCTCAACTACCTGGTTCGACTGGGCTGGTCACACGGGGATCAGGAATTTTTTACCCGCCAGGAGCTGATCGACGTGTTTGACCTGGAGCATATCGGAAAATCCGCCGGGGTTTTTGATGCTGAAAAGCTTTTGGCACTGAATGCCGACCATATTCGGGCCACACCCGCTGAGGAACTCGTGGAAGCCCTTAAACCGTTTCTAAGGCGTTACAAGACAACCGTTGAGGACAACAACCTTCTACTAAAGGTCATCGAGACCCTGCACGCCCGCAGCAGAACCCTGGACGAAATGGCGCAAAGCGCTTTGTTTTATTTTGCAGATGACATTGAATATGAGGAAAAGGCAGCTAAAAAATTTTTAAAGCCAACGGTGCTCGAAGCCCTGCAATTGCTGTTGGCGCAGTTTGAGCGCCTGGACACTTTTTCCGAAGAAAATCTGGAATCGGCTTTTAAAGCCGTCATGGAGCAGACCAACCTGAAGCTGGGTAAAATCGCCCAACCCGTGCGGGTGGCCCTGACCGGTCGAACCGCCAGTCCCGGCATTTTCGAAGTGGCCGCCATCATCGGCAAAGACAAGGTTATTGCAAGGCTGAAAAAGGCTATCCAGTTTATTCAGGATAGAGAAGAATAGCATTAAAACTTACCACAGAGAGCACAGAGCTCGCAGAGTTTATTATTAAAAGTAGTTTTTCCGATTTTTGGATGAGGGATTTTATTGATGAGCAA
>JAAUXT010133863.1_pt1 | contig 55334 bp, 72 predicted proteins | sample 7278171 | NCBI WGS metagenome assembly JAAUXT01 (sample SAMN14350112, study PRJNA611818) | marine sediment metagenome | isolation source: surface marine sediment (1.8m) | place: French Polynesia: Moorea | collected 2018-08
GTGGACACTGCTTACCGTGGACAACTCTCAACCATGGACAGTCAGCAATGCACCCTGCATTTTGGGGCAAAAACTCTGCTTACCGTGGACAACTCTCTCAACTGTGGACCGTGGACACCATTTCATGGTCCCAAGGTGCACTTTCTCTCTTTACCATGGACAGTCTACAATTATTTTTTAAATTTCTCATTTTTATACTTTATTTTCTCTTATTTTTACAACTTTTAAGGTTATTTTGGTGAGATTAATGTTTTCTTTTATATCTCTTTTCCACTTAAAACTTCTTGAAAGAGTTAGTAATTGAGCTTTACCTTTCAATTACAGGTTTTTCTAAGTTTCCTTTCCCTTTGACCTTCAAGACGGTAAAATAGCCAAGCTCATAAATATTTATGACTCTGCTTAAGGTGGACACTCTGTCAACGGTGGATAAAATGCCATGTACACATGGGTGTCCACGGTAAAGAGAGTCGACTGTATTCTGGTGTAATTCTTCGAAATGCCTGGTGTAATTTGAACGCGTCTTTGCGTTTGCTGTTCGTGATGTTTGCTCCATCCAAGCTGATCCTGATGCGGTGGTTTCAAAGGTTTGAACCAGTGTGGCAGCAGCCATATTGTCAAAGTTTAGACGCACATGTTTGCTCCGTAGATGTGACGGATGCAACGCGCTGCCGATCACCGGTCCGCGCTACAAGTGCCGCGAGTGTGACGATTTCGACTTCTGTGAGACGTGTTTCCGGAACAAGAAGACGCACAAACATCCCTTCAGCAAGATCGTGGAGCCAGGTGTGTCACTGGTGCACAAAGGCCGTTGTGCCGCGAAGTGTCGTGTCGTGAAACTCAGGATTGTAAGCTGATAGCAGAAAGACGAGGTGTGGGTGAATGGCTGGAGACAATGTTGAAGGGTTGTTTTTAAACGATCCAGTTCGGACAAAAGGCGGCGTTGAGTTGAATTGAGTGCCAGTTTGCTTGCTGCAGACTCGGTCGGCGTGTACGCGGGGCGACCGGGCCGCTACAAAAAGCGCACGGTGTCGAGCTCGGGCTCGCACACAGGCTTCCTCGAGGACTGGCACAAGGTGGTCAAGAATCTGAGCGTCTCGTCCAAAGAGGCGCAGGCGTCGCGGCTGATCGACGGGACGGGCGGCTTCTGGCAGAGCTCGGGCGCGCAGGGCAAGGTGAGCAGGAGGCGGACACTGTTGATGTGTGAGAACGCTGCCGGGAGTGGATACGTGGGAACGAGAGAGGACTCGTTCCAGAATCAAGGGTTGTGACGACGGCATGGAAATTTGGTGCGAGGATTCTTGAGACAATGAGAAAGATACTGAGATGGCAGCTCTTTTGTGACTTGAGCTCGTCACCCGAGCGTACCGATGTGTGCAAGTTTCCGTGGGTCTTGCTTCAGCACTGGATCCGCCTGGAGATGCAGCCGGACGTGTTGATACAGCGGCTCTACATGCGCGTCGAGCCGAGCGACTCGAGCTACATGCCGTCGCTCGTCGTCGTCAGCGGCGGCGAGTCGGTGCACACGCTGCGCGAGCTCAAGACGGTCAACATCGGGTCCTCGGAGACACTCGTCACGCTGCTGCAGGACGTGACCGAGGTGCGTCGAGAGGGTCCGACGCCACGGCAAGGAAGTTAACGTGGTCATCTTGGGTTAGACACGCTCGATCGTCAGTGTCGCGCAACGTTTCAAAAATCGTTACTGTTTGCAGTATTATCGTCATGTGGAGATCGCGGTGAAGCAGTGCAAGAGTTCGGGAATCGACTGCAAGGTGCACGGGCTGTCGGTGGTTGGGCGTGTTCGCTCCGACGACGACGAGGGTTCCGCGAGCTTCAGCTTCCTCGCGTCTGACAACGAGGAAGAGACGGACGAACCCAGGACGAACGTGCCCGAAGTGACGCCCACCAAACACAAACCCAAGCTGGGAGGTACGTATCCCATTGGTGGCCAAAAGAGTAAAACATAAGCTCTTGTGCATGCTTTGAACGAAAAGCGTCACGCATTGCTAATTGTCTTGTTTTTGTTGAAGGAACGAAGGACATCCAGACACACGTGTTTGTGTGGGGATTGAACGATAAGGACCAACTTGGGGGACCCAAGGGCTCCAAGGTAAGGTTCCGTCCGGATGGAGTGATGTCAGCGGACAAATTCGCAATTCTCGAGTCTGTCAAGCTGGCATTGAATTGACGACGCTCTTTCTGCTTTCAGATAAAGACCCCCGTGCTGAACGAAACTCTGTCGTCACTAAAATGTGTTCAGATTGTCGGTGGATCTAAAAGTCTCTTCTGTGGTAAGTGTCGCGCAAACTGACTTTGCACACGACGCTGTTTGAACAAGTGATGAACACTTGTTGTCTCCCGAGTCTTGATCAGCGTAAAGCGCAGAAAACTGAACTCGTGTACGACACGGACCGCTCACCCTGTGATGCTCCTCGCAGTGACGCAGGACGGGAAGCTGTACGCGTGCGGTGAGGCGACGAGCGGCCGCCTCGGACTCGGCATTAGCAGCGGAAACGTGCCCATCCCGAAGCAGATCACGTCGCTCAGCCAGTACGTCGTCAAGAAGGTGGCGGTGCACTCCGGTGGGCGTCACGCCATGGCACTCACCGTCGACGGCAAAGTGTTCTCGTGGGGCGAGGGCGATGACGGGAAGCTCGGCCACTTCAGCAGAGTGTGAGTCCACAATTGTCACCTTTTGTTCTCGCAGGCTTCACACTGATTCTGCTGTGAAATCCTTTGCAAGATCATCTTTCGGTTCAAGCCGCAGCACAACCTTTTTCTGCCAAACACAAAAGTCGCCATTTGAGCGTTGCGTCAGTTCCGCCACCAACTGCTGATCGAGGAGAATTCTGTTGCTCCCTCAGTCACTGCGACAAGCCGCGGCTGATCGAGGCGCTGCGGTCGAAGCGCGTGCGCGACATCGCGTGCGGCTCGTCTCACAGCGCCGCCATCATCTCCAACGGCGACGTGTACACGTGGGGACTCGGCGAGTACGGGCGGCTCGGCCACGGGGACAACACCACCCAGCTCAGACCCAAACAGGTGCGCGCCGGCGTGTCGTAACTGCTTCTGGTTCGGGGAGCTCCGTTTGAATGCACAAGAACAACTTTCTGATTTTGTAGTTGTGTAGTTTGTATCATGTGAAGAATCCCCTGCAGGTTTTTGTGTTCATTCAGTTCAGAGACTCTGGTTCATTGAAGTTCAACTCAAACGCAGCAACTGTTTGCAGATCAAGGCGCTCGCTGGTCAGCGGGTGATCCAGGTGGCTCTTGGCAGTCGGGATGCTCAGACACTCGCGCTGACGGACGAAGGAAACGTTTACTCGTGGGGTGACGGAGATTTCGGGAAGCTCGGACGAGGAGGCTCTGAGGGATGCAACGTGCCGCACCTCATCGACCGCCTCACCGGACCCGGCGTCTGTCAGATCGAGTGCGGGGCCCAGTTCTCTCTGGCTCTCACAAAGTCGGGACAAGTGTGGACCTGGTGAGTTTGCACATCGGCATCCAAACACAAATCGGTATGAACAAGCATTTTTCTCCCAAGAGCTTGTGCGAACCAACTCAACGTTTGCTGGATGAGAGAGTGACAAACGTATCAATTGTCTCCAGGGGCAAAGGCGACTACTACCGCTTGGGCCACGGCACGGACGCGCACGTGCGGAAGCCGCAGCTCGTGGAGGGGCTCAAGGGCAAGAAGGTGGTGCACGTGGCGGTGGGGGCGCTGCACTGCCTCGCTGTCACCGAGACAGGACAGGTGCGCCGACATCAACTTCCGTACAGAACACAAATAGGAACAGAAAGTGGTCTTTGATGCTACAGTCTCACATCCAACCGCAGGTGTACGCGTGGGGCGACAACGACCACGGGCAGCAGGGCAACGGCACGACGACGGTGAACCGGAAACCCGCGCTCGTGCACGGACTCGACGGCTACAAGATCACGCGCGTCGCGTGCGGCTCGTCGCACTCTATCTGCTGGACGACGACGGACGTGTCGACGCCCACGTCGCACGAACCCGTTCTCTTTTCCACGTCGCGTGATCCACTGGGCGCGAACCTCATAGGTACGGGACACGCGGAAAAAATTCTTCGTTTCTGGTGTCAACACAAAGAGAACGCACCTGTCATGTTCACATTCAGCACGTGGCAACTGCGTGTTTCCTGCAGGGTTGGACGAGACGATTGTGGATGAGGGCGTCGTGGCCCAGGCGAACAGCGTGGCGGCCATCAAGCCGGCGCGTCCGTCTCTCGCCAAGATCATCTTGTCGCTGGACAGCCACGCGGCGAAGCAGCAGGCGCTGTCGCATGTGCTCGCCGCGTTGCACATCATGTATGCCAGGTGCGTGAGATCTTCGTGTCTTCTGGAGACTTGTGTGCTCAGGAAAATTGCTGCCAGTGAGCGTGTCTGCAGTTCCTCTCGGTTGCGCGTGGCTCACTGGCTCAGCTGTTTTTCGCCCACAGAGACGCGGTGGTGAGCTCCCTGATGAAGGAGTCGGAGATCAGGAGCTCGACGGACGCCAAGTTGCTGGCGGCGCCGCCCACGTCAGTGTCGCCGATGGCGTCTCCGGACGAGCCGCCGTCTCGCACAGACGCCATGTCCATCACGATGGACACCAGCGAGACGGTTCACAGCATCACCAACTCCATCGATACGCACACGCCCATTGATGTGAGTGACTCTTTGCGACTCTCGTTACACGCCAGAGTACAGGATGTCCTTGCCATATGAGACTATCACTGTCTGAATGAACTTCACAGTTCAGCCAAAAAGCATTCCGAAACACGATTGCGCTTCGGATAACTTGTGAAAAGCGACTGCGATGTTTGTGTTAACTTGTCCTCGATCCTCCTTCAGTTGTCTCACATGACGTCGAGCGGTCACGAGTCGATCGGATCGTTCCCCAGCATGCACAGTCTGGCCAAGGCCTCGCCCGCCACCAGCCTCATCGCTGAGACGTTCACCACCACAGAACAGGTGAGCACGATCCCGTCATGTTACTTCAAGTGACCAATCAAACAAGAGCACTCGTATCACAGGAAATCAATTACACTCCTGGCTGGTTGGTTCACCTCAGTCAAATTTCACAACTTGTGATCGTCAAGGTGACGAGCACGGGCGAGCCTGAGATGGTGACGCAGTCGGCGGCGCCGGACCTGGACGAGTTCACGCAGCGCCTGAGCGCAGACGACGCGCGCGTGCTCGTGGACCTGCTGAAGCTGGCGGTGGCGAACCGCGCCGGGGACCGCGGCAACCAGGCGCTGAGCCACGTGCTCACCGCGCTCGGCAAGTCGTACCCGCAGGTGAAGTCCCGTCGGTTCGAACCCGCGTTTGTCATCTTGGTACTCTGTGCCCCAAAGGCATGTTATGTTCAGACAGTACCATCAATGTCCCGATTTCTCGAGAAAGTTCACCCAAATGCTAATGTTCGCGTCACGTGCGCAGGTGTCGGAGATGATCCTCGAACTGTGTGTCACGGAGCTGGAGGACGTGGCGGCCGACACAGAGTCCGGCCGCAACTCGGCGGCGCCCGTCGTCGCGGAGAGCGCGCACCCGTACACGGACGACACGTCGCTGAGCGGTCACGTGCGCATCCCGGGCGCCGAGGGGCTGCGCGTCGAGTTCGACCGCCAGTGTTCGACGGAGCGGCGCCACGACCCGCTCACCATCATGGACGGCGGCGGCAGAACCGTCTCCATCAGATCAGGTTCACACGCGTTCTTTACGCTTGTGGAGTGATACAACGGCAACGTTCCCACATCATCCACAAATCCAGAACACGCGATGAAATCACCCGTTGCTCTCTCAGTCAAAAGGTTCAGTTTCTCACCACTGCGGTTGCAGGTCGGGAGTGGTCCGACTGGTCGCAGGAGCTGCGCATCAGCGGAGACGAGCTGCGCTGGAAGTTCACGTCGGACGGGTCTGTGAACGGCTGGGGGTGGCGCTTCACCGTCTACCCGATTCTGCCGGCGGCCGCGCCGCTCGACATGCTGTCTGACCGCACCGTGCTGTCGCGCCCGTCCATCGACCTCGTCACGTGTCTGCTCGACTTCAACCTGCAGATGTCGTCCGACCGCAACATCGTCCCGCGCCTCGCGGCGGCGCTGGCGGCGTGCGCGCAGCTGAGCTCTCTGGGTGAGGCTGCGTCGTGGTCTGTGTGAGAGGGACGGAAAAGAACGTGCATGGACAAATTTACCGTGTTATGGACAAGTGGACAACGCGTGACGACCTGTGATACTTACTTCTGATATCCTTGTCAGTGGAAACCACGGTTCCACTTTCAGGTGCGAGTCAGCGGATGTGGGCTCTTCAGAAGCTGCGCAACTTGATGACGTCGCACTTCGGTCCCAACATCAACGTGAACATGCTGCTGACGAGTCCGACGGCTGAAGGCGGCGTCGACGGAGACGCGCAAAAGGGATACGGCATCGTGAGTATCGTGTGCTGATTCAACATCTCGAAATTTGTTTCGTTGCCTGCATTTTTCGGAACAAAATAATTTACACTGAAGTGTTTTTGACCGTGTTCTTGACAGTCTGCGGATTTCTTGCTTGTTTGCAGTCCGTCAGCAGCCACGCGCTGTCGTCATTGGTGAAGGGTCTACCGGAGGCGCTGCAGCGACAGTACGACTACGAGGACCCGATCGCCAAGAGCGGCAAACACCTCATGCACAGTCCTTTCTTCAAGGTGATCCACAACCTCTTTGCGGTTTCAGGAAAGGCGGGAGTTGTTGAGTTTTGTAAGAAGAATGTTGGGTGCAGATGTCAGCTTTCGTTGAAAGAGTTCCAAACTGGACAGAGTCAATGTTCAGTGCTGGCATGAACACAGGTCATTCTGGTGCACTTGTTCAACTGTTGTCACACCGCACTTGGTTGTGTTGCTGCTGCAGGTGTTGGTGGCGCTGGCGAGTGACCTGGGTCTCGATTCTCTCTCGGCGTGTCTCGAGTCGCACAAGTGGCTGTGGTTCCGGCGCTACTGCATGGCGGCGCGCGTCGCCAAGTCGCTCGAGAGCCGCGTCCCTCTCCCGGCGCGCTTCTGCGAGGAGGTGCGCACAGTGTTACATACAGCCTCCAGCGGTGGACTCGGCTGAGACGCACAGTGTTACATACAGCCTCCAGCGGTGGACTCGGCTGAGACGGACATTAGTCCTGCTTAACCCCTGTCGTCTTTGCCAAAGCGTGCCAGATAACCCTTGGAGTCTCTTGAGACGGTCATAAGCCACAAACACATGACCCATTGACCTTGATGCAGGTGATGAAGAAGGTGCAGGAGATCAGCGCCGAGGGGGAGGCGCCGAGCCGCGACCACGAGGACCACACCCTCTTCTCGCGAGACCAGGACGAGCAGCTGCTGCTCTGGCTCAACAGGTGACAAGTGTCACAGTTTGTCACTTTCTGTGTAAATGTGAAGTCCTTCGGCATTTCTTTATCTGGGTCGTTGCCGTTGGCAGGCGCCCCGACGACTGGACGTTGTCGTGGGGTGGAAGCGGACAGATCTGGGGCTGGGGCCACAATCACCGCGGCCAACTAGGTGGCGTCGAGGGCGCCAAAGTGAAGCTGCCGATCGTGTGCGAGACGCTGGCGGCGCTGCGCCCGGTGCAGCTCATCGGAGGCGAACAGACGCTCTTCGCTGTCACCGGGGACGGAAAGGTGAGATTCGGCTGACTCGTGAAATTTAGCTTGACTTCTCATTGCAGCCAACAAGCTCAAGTCGTCCCCGACCACTGTCGAGACAACCGTGTGCAATTTTTTTTCTTCGTGTTGTCATCTGCCAGAAGTGACGGTGTTGCTCTCCCAGGTGTACGCGACGGGTTACGGCGCCGGCGGGCGGCTCGGCATCGGCGGCACCGAGTCTTTGGCGGCGCCGACGCTGCTGGAGTCGATCCAACACGTGTTCATCAAGAAGGTGGCCGTTAACTCGGGCGGGAAGCACTGCCTCGCGCTGTCCGGCGAGGGCGAGGTGTACTCGTGGGGCGAGGCGGAGGACGGCAAGCTCGGACATGGCAACAGGAGGTGAGCTGAGGAACACGTGAACTGGATTGACTTGTGCTGGGATTGAAACCCTGATGGCACAGTCGTTCTTTTCATGTGCGAAGACACACCAAGCGTGGTGTATTCTTGCGCTGAGGTGACTTGTCACTTGAACAATTTTGATTTTGTGCTCGTTGTAGCCCGTGTGACCGGCCGCGAATCGTCGAGTCTCTGCGCGGGAAGGAGGTGGCGGACATCTCTGCGGGCGGCGCGCACAGCGCCTGCATCATGAGCACCGGAGAACTGTACACCTGGGGCAAGGGCCGCTACGGACGCCTCGGTCACGGCGACAGCGAGGACCAAACCAGACCCAAACTGGTACGTTGTGCCATCAAGTTCATTGTAAAACTATAAACACAATCTGCACAAGAAAATAGGAGCAAATGTGCGTGCTCTCACAATTTTGTTTTTGGTGTTCCGCAATTTTAAAATTGCGAGGCAATATTTGAGAACACTGGCGTCTTTGTGCAGGTGGAGGCACTCAAGGGGTTCCGCGTGGTGGACATCGCGTGTGGCAGCGGCGACGCCCAGACTCTGTGCATCACGGACGACGACTCGGTCTGGTCGTGGGGCGACGGCGACTATGGCAAGTTGGGGCGCGGCGGGTCGGACGGCTGCAAGGTGCCGATGAAGATCGACGCGCTGCAGGGACTCGGGGTCTGCAAAGTGGAGTGCGGCTCCCAGTTCAGCGTCGCGCTCACCAAGTCTGGCGCCGTCTACACATGGCAAGTGCTTTTGTTCTTTCCTGGTTACAACACTGAAGTCTCTGGAGTTGAAAGAACACGGCACAAAACTACTCGACTTTTCTTGAGTCATTCAGCCGCGCTTTACTCCCTCAAATATCACTTTGTCACTTGGTGCTTGTGCAGAGTGACTAAATGATTGACACCACGAGTTTGCTTTGCAGGGGTAAGGGCGACTACCACCGTCTGGGTCACGGCACGGACGACCACGTGCGCCGCCCGCGGCGCGTCACGGCGCTGCAGGGCAAGAAGGTCATCAGCATCGCGTGCGGCTCGCTGCACTGCGTCGCCGGGACCGATACAGGTCGGTCCCACCACCCTGACTCTGCACCCTCACTCTGCCCTTGTAATCAGCCGCGATGGCTGATAGTGGTTCAGCCCTGTATCCTGGGTCTATATGTATCCAACGGGAACGCCCCTTGGAACCCCCCCCCCCCTTGCAGTCTTTTGTATTCACTGTTCTGAACATACACTCCACATTTACACCAAAACTAAATTGGCTGTGCGAGCTGAAGACCTGTTGCTTTGAGCCTCATTTGGTGCTTGTGTCACTTTGGCGAACTCTGAACCAGAGCGTTGTGATTGACAGGAGAAGTGTACACGTGGGGAGACAACGACGAGGGGCAGCTCGGAGACGGAACAACCAACGCCATTCCGCGTCCCAGACTCGTCGCGGCTCTGCAGGGTAACATTGGACGCGTCATGCTCTGTCCACCATCCACATTGATGGCTTCACCATGTCACTGTTTGTACACTGACTGATCGGCATTGACAGGGAAGAAGATCAACCGCGTGGCGTGCGGGTCGGCGCACAGCCTCGCCTGGTCGACCAACAAGCCGGTGAACGCGGGGCGGCTGCCTGCCGCCATGCCGATGGAGTACAACCAGGTGCAGCACATCCCGATCCCCGTGCTGCGCAACCGCCTCGTGCTGCTGCACCACTTCTCGGACCTCTTCTGCCCCTCCATCGCCATGTTCGACCTCGAGCACTCGATGGCTGAGCGCGACGCCGGCGCCGGACACGCTGACGGCGTCGGGGGACTCGATCTGCTCCGAGGCGTGCTCGTGTCGGCCGCCAAGGTCAGTTTGCAGTGGTCATCTGTTTCAAGTCAAAAGCTGCGTTCGCGGGATTCACGGGATGCTGATATTCAACGTTCGGGTAAAAAAGGCAACAGAAGCACTGAACTTCATTGTGTGTGGTTTATCGTGGCTGAACAGCACTTTTCCTCTTTACAGGAGACGGCCTTCAGAAAAGTTGTGCAGGCGACGATGATCCGAGACCGACAACACGGTCCGGTGATTGAGATCAACAGGATTCAGGTAAAGCTTCACTGACGTCTCCTCTGAAACCACCGAAGTCCAGTATCCCACAAAATTCCTGTTTTCTCCTTTGTCATTGTCTTACTGACCAGCTCCATCTGTGTGTGTGTAGGTGAAGCGGTCCCGCAGTAAGGGCGGGCTCGCCGGTCCGGACGGCATGCGCTCCGTGTTCGGTCAGGTGTGTGGCAAGATGGCGGCGTTTGGCGCAGACTCACTCATGCTGCCGCACCGCGTCTGGAAAGTCAAGTTCATAGGTTCGTTCGTTCTCTTTCGTTGGGTGGTGGTTTCATGACGCCGTCTTGACGCTCTGCGTAAAACTTGTGCAAACAGAGATTGACTTATTGACACTGGTCGCGCTGCAGGCGAGTCCGTGGACGACTGTGGCGGCGGCTACAGCGAGTCGATCGCCGAGATGTGCGACGAGCTGCAGAACGGGTCGGTGGCGATCCTCATCCTGACGCCGAACGGGCGCGAGGAGAGCGGCGCGAACCGGGACTGCCTCATCCTCAACCCGACGCTCAGCACGCAGCTCCACCAGAACATGTTCCGCTTTTTCGGTGAGTCAGCCAATCGAGCGTGTCGAATCGTTGCGGGGACACATTGGTGCGAAATTCAGTTTGTTTACGATGTGTTTGCCACGCGGTTGACTTCTGTTGCATCGGAGAGCATCCAAATGGTCGTTTGCACGTTCTCACGTTCTCCCTCGCCGTAGGCATGCTTCTGGGGATCGCGATCAGGACGGGCAGCCCGCTCAGCCTCAACCTCGCCGAGCCCGTGTGGAAGCAGCTGGCGGGAATGCCGCTCAACGTGTCCGACCTCACCGAGATCGACAAGGACTACGTCCCAGGTGCGGCCGCCCAGACCGAGGCACTTGATCTCGGGGATCCGTTGTGAATGCGTGCATTTCACTGTTCTCCAGGAGTCGTGTTTGAAGTGTTGAAATCCAACACAAGGAAGGTGTTCTGCGTCACGTGCATTAGTCGCATCTCTCTGCAGGTTTGATGTGCATCAAGGACATGGACGAGGACGGGCTTCGCGCCGCCGACATGGCCTTCTCGACGCCGAGCGCCGCCGGCCACGACGTGTCGCTCAGCTCCAAACACTCCAAGATCGCCACGGACAACCGCGCCGAGTACATCCGACTCGCGCTCAACTACAGGTCAGTGAGCACCGCGGGTCGAGGTTTCTTGGAGGTCTGCAGCAGACTGAGCGAAGAGTAATCTGAAATTGAAAACGCGCAACTGAAACGTGAAACGCAACTGAAACGTGTTTATTTGCCTGAAGCCGGGGAGCTGTTTGACTTGCAGGCTGCACGAGTTCGACGCGCAGGTGCGCTGGGTGCGCGAGGGCATGGCGCGCGTCGTGCCCGTCCCGCTGCTGTCGCTCTTCACCGGATACGAGCTGGAAACGATGGTAACGACCACTTTTCCTGTTCAACGCGATCATGTGTTGTGCTTCACAATCGCCGCAGCTTCGCAATCGCCGCAGCGCAGCGACGATTATGTTCCACTCTTGCAGGCGTGTGCATGTTTTCGTGTGCATCAAATTTCGAGGGAGCCATGCTTGTGTCAGTTGTGTGTGCGTGTGTGAAATCACTGCACCAACTTCCATTTCACACTAAATTTCTTCTCACGCAGGTGTGCGGCAGCCCGGACATCCCCCTGAACCTGCTCAAGTCGGTGGCGACGTACAAAGGCGTGGACGCGTGCGCGCCGCTCATCACGTGGTTCTGGGAGGTGATGGAGGAGTTCTCCAACACGGAGCGCTCGCTCTTCCTGCGCTTCGTCTGGGGGCGCACGCGCCTCCCGCGCACCATCGCAGACTTCCGCGGCCGCGACTTCGTGCTGCAGGTCCTCGACAAGTACAACCCGCCCGACCACTTCCTGCCGGAGAGCTACACGTGCTTCTTCCTTCTGAAGATGCCCAGATACTCGTGCAAAGAGGTGCGTTTCCTTCTCGATCAATGCTCAACCTGAAGCAAACGCGGCGCAAGGAAGTGTCAACTTTAAACGTGTCAGACGACGCGTCAGTTTCAAATGGAAACGTGAGTTGTGTTGCCCAAACGGAAGCATCCCCCAGAATGGAAGCCACTTGTTTGTTTGTGATCATGGTGATTTCACCCTCCGCTCTCGCAATAGTCTGATGTGAAATCGGTACAGGCAACGGATCAACTACTTGGCGTTCAGATGAGTGCTTTGAGACGCATCTTTTTCTGTCGTCCTGAAGATTGTACTCGTATGTTGGGTGATTTCTGCAGGTGCTTCGAGAGAAGCTCAAGTACGCGATTCACTTCTGCAAGTCGATCGACACGGACGACTACGCGCGCATCGCGCTGACGGCGGCGGACGGCGGGCTCGAGGACGTCTCCGCCGACGGCGACAGCGACTCGTCGGCGGGAAGCAGCGACGCGGCGCCGCCCGGGGACAGTGGGTCCGAGTCCGAGGGCGAGATCCACGACTCTGACGACGAGGAGTGAGACATCTGTGGTCATGTCACACAAGACAAAACATTTCGTCAACATTGCTTAAACAAGTTGAGTGTTTCTCTTGCTTTTGTGCTCACATGGTCTTTGGCTCTGTTTGGTGGTTCTTTTCGTTTGTCAAGTGAGCGATTTGAGTCAAGGTTTTCCTGCAGCGCAAAATGTCCGTATCGTACGTGCATGAACTGCTCGAAATTGAGGTTTTGGAAATTACTACAAATGGCTTCTCTGTTGCAAGACTGCCGGCGGCAGATTGAAATATTTGTGTGCAATGGGCTGTGCAAAGGAAAGTTCTGTGCGTTGACTTTGTTGTGCAGTTGTGTTCTGTCTACGAGCTACTTTTGTGGTGATATCTTCGGAACAATTGCCTTTGCGGTGAGCATGTCGGCCTTCTTTGGACCTTGAACCCAAGCAAACCAATCAACTGGAAAATGTTGCGTGTGGAAATTCTGTGGACATCTGTGATGAATTTTTGCAATGTGATACGTTGAAGTGAATAAATTATTTGCGTGACGAAACAAACGTTGTGGATCTTGTCTGCTTTGTCTTCCTCACGTTCTTTGCGAACCATCAGAAACGAAGATCTGATGATAAAATGGGAGTGGCATGAACTATAAATTGAAACGGCTACATAAATGTTACGAAGACATCAAAATCAGACTTTGCGGCGCTTCTTGGGGTGGTGAAAACTCCGCTCAGCCGACCAAAAATGTGCGACATGCACTCGGGTCACCCGTAAAGAAATTTTCATGACTCAAATTGTTTCGACGAGGGACGGTGTTTTTGTTTCATACAACCACGTCTCACTTGATTTGTCATAACAATGCTTCAACATCGCAAATATTTTGAAAAGAACAAATGCACTCACGCTTGTCGGAGGCTCGAAACAAAAGTTTGCGTGACTCACCATTGTCAAGTGTAACTTGCCCAGCGATTCTGGTATTGAGCATTGAATCTGTAGCTACCGTATCAGGAAGTACATCGATCTGCGTGATTGCTGTAATTGAGAAATCAGGCCTTTTCCACAAAGAGACAATTCAATATTGTTTATTCTCAAATGACATGTGAGATCGGACAAGCAGGAAATAACCCGTCTGCAAATGAAAAGGTTCGGAAAGAAGTAGTCATTGCAGGTTTGAAAATGGGAATGCACGCACGACTTCATTGAGCTTTCAGCTGCAGGTTATCGAACATAATGGTAACAATACACGCAGTGGAGTGAAAATTTGGCTGCCCTTTGCACGAGGCTCGTTTTGGATGATTCAAACGCAGCACAATTTGACTAGGACAGAGGCGTGCTGTTGAAGAATTTTGATTTTTCAAGACAAAGTTGTTGCCCCCCTTCCCAGATTGATGTTGATGCGCTGGTACACAGAACAGCTTCGTGTTCGTGCGGACAGGGCTCCGGCGCCCGTCTCTCTCCTCAAAGCAGTCGGGCCGACCGGTTCCCTCTGACACATTTAAGGCGAATCCGCTGTAAAAGTCATGCAAAACCAGGGAAGCGCGAGTTCCTGTAACACAGCATTGCACTCATTATCACTTTTGTCTGTCACGTCTGTCGATTTCCATTACACAAGTCCGGAGAGAAAATCGATTTGTTCCCAATGCTCGACAGGAGTTCATCCGTGCGTGCTGCAGTCATTGGGTAATACCACAAGCACCGTGCGAAATTTATCCCGCACTGATTTGCAAAGTATTTTTGGAAACCTGACACTCTACAAAATGCAAAAGAAGCATTCCCGTTGGTTCCATTTGCGAAGCCAGAAAACATTGTCGCGAATGTTCTCTGTTGAAGAATGGGAATCGCGGTGAGCTGAGTTCTATAGTTGACTTTCTCTCTGTTGGGAAACATGCGCGCACGGCATGAACCTTCGAGGCCTGGAAATTTGGTATTGTTTCAAAATACGCTTTTGTACACGTGTGCGCAGCGCAAAATGTAGCGAAGCTGCCGTGAAGCCAAACAACTCGCGTTTTCTTTGCGCAGAACTTTGTAGAGCTGCGACGCGCTTCTGGAGCTACCGACACCTGGTGAGCAAAAATCTCTCGCTTTGTACAAAAGCGGTGAAGTTGTTCACATCGCTTCAGTAACGAGTATCAACTCGATCAAACCAAATGGCAGCGCGGTCGGGCAGCTGCCTGTCCAAGTTGCTGGGTCACAAACTTGTGAAAACCAGCCTGGTTTGCGAAAACAACAATTACATTTTTGTCAGATCATCATGGACTAAACGTCTGGACCTCGGACTGGGGACGAGTCACGTTTTCGTCGCAATTGTGTCAATTTTGTGCTATTTGAACAGTTTGAAGGGAGACTTTGTGCACGATGATTTAGTGGCAATTGTACGAAACAAGGATGTAACAGACGGATCGTTGTTCGGAGCTTTGTGGCAGCACGACTTTTGGGGCAGAGAAATCTCGGATGTAAAGTCGCACAAATCTTACAGACCGATCGTCACAGTTTCATTCAGGTGCGTAAGACTTCAACAAACTTTAGTTGGAAACGTGTCACAGACAAGCGCCTTTTTGCACGCTTCCAAAGGACACAAGCAAACTGCTCTGTTTGTTTTTTCTTCTCAGCCGTAACTGAACAGTGGCTGAACAAAAGTTTTTGAATTGCGTGCGGAACTTAGCAAAAGTTTCTCAAGGGAGCAATTGTGCGCGCGTGCAGCTTCTTGCAGACTTCATGACACGAGGCCCCGCAACGTTTCCAGAAGTTCGCTCTTGTGCTTTTCCCTCCTGTCAAAATTTTCTGGTTGCGAAAACAAAAGAGATTTATTGTGCGAGCGTCTTTCCGTGGCTTTTTGTTGAATTTCCTGTCTGTTGAGGAACTGAAAAATAATCTGAGCTGAATCAACGCAACAGGGACAAGAAAATCGCTAAATTGCTGTGATATGTTTGAGGGAGTACGAGTAAGTAGTACTCATTGATGTGTTCAACAACCTAATAAGCAAAACGGGAGCAATAATGAGTCCTTTGTTGCTCTTTATTTCCATCTGATATATCAATCAATCAGAGCAACTTTCGGTGAAAATGCGCGTCACTTCTTTCGTGGATTGAATCAAACTTGAAAACAAATTTGCTCGGAAATGTTTCGTTCACGTTTTTTTTATTTGTGTGATGACAACACACAACATCCTCTTTGTTTTGTAATTACCGGAAAATGCACAGAACATTTGTTCCAACAGTCGTATATGCAGTCCGAATCTGCCATCCTCACTCCATTCATCGTGCGAGAAATGACTCGCGAGGTGAAGACACTGAAATCAAGGCATAGTGACCGTGGGCCTCTGTATCCACATTCCGGCGCGGAGGCCCAGCAGCTATTTGCCAGCCCTAATGAGCTCTTCTCGCCTCTCCAAGGCTCCAGGCAAACTTGTCGGCAAACTCACTGCAACAGTTTGAAGCGCTGGGTTGGTCAGCGCTTCAGCGCTGAAAGACGCCCGTAATGAAGGGTGATACGGCGGGACGCGGAGGCAGACTTCGCCCATTATTCCGCTGTCAGAGAGGCTGTTGCAGTCGAGCACCTTGCACTCCGGAGACGTTCAATTCAACGTCTGGTGTCTAAATGGTCCGTGAGGCCTCGAGGAGCTGCTTCTCTCTGCTACTTCCAGATATGGTTGCACTCTCAAACCTGTTCACCCAGTCTCCCTGATTGCTGAGTCTCACGTCTCGAGAGGAAAATTGCCAATGTTTTCTTCAAAATCACTCTCGTAAGGATGCAGGGATTTTCACTGTGCCTGCAAGGCAAACTCGAGGAAGTGGCTCTCAGGATCCAGTTTATGTTCCTCTGCAATGTCGTAGAATTGCCTCCAAGTCACCGACCTGAAGGAGTGAGGAAAGGCACAAGAACTACAGTTTTGGTCTGTCAAGAAAGTAAACCCTTTTCCTGGTGACATCCAAAATGTATCCATGCAGGAATCGAGTGTTCATTCCTTTGCACTTCACTCAAGTGGACGTACCACGTACTTTGGTATCCAACGACACAACTCCCATCCCTTTCAACACTCAGTCATCTTTCCTCCAGGTTGAACTACCTGGTGAGCGGACTGGACCCCATCAGCTACCATGCCGTGAACGTACTCCTGCACGCTGCCGTCAGCGTCTTGCTCGGCGTCACGTGCGAGCGTTGCGTGTGGCGCGGGCAGCTGCTTCGCCTCGGCGCCGCCACGTCCGTCAAACTGTCGACGCTCGCCGCGCTTCTCTTCGCCGCGCACCCGGTCCACACCGAGGCGGTGAGTATCGTGCGTCACACCCGCGCGCCCCTATCTGCTCTACAACTCTGCGATCACAAAACCAGTCGTGTGTGCTCGCATCATGGCAGATATGGGTTCTCACCTTTCAAAAAGGATTCCTGTTTCTCGACCAAAGGTCTGGAAAAGTCATTGTGTGATTTCACAAGAACCATTTTTATGCAGTGTGAGAACCCTGTCTTCGAGCACAATCACAAAATGTGGAAAAGACTGTTCTGTCAACGTGTTGTGGAAAGGGGACCGGAATGAAATTGAAGTTGACACCTATTTCCAGGATGTAGTCAAAGCGAAGTTTCTCGTTGAAAAACGTGCACGGGTGAGAGCTGTGTTTGCAGCGGATGAAAACACAAAACAACTCGAGAACCAAGCAAGGGTCTTTCAGAAATTTGCTCTGCTTTGTGTGGAATGAACTCCCGTGATCTCTGATCTTTAGAAACAAGATGAAATGTAGCAGTGAGTCTAAATTACCTTCCATTTTCCTATTCAGGAAGCAGGTTTAAATTTGCGAGTCGCGCGCCGAAAAGGAGACACTTTATTATCAGCACAAAAGCAAGCAAACTTAGAGCTGCATGGAAGCAGTGTGAAAACGAAAAGAAATAGAAGCGCAATATGAGTTGGATCTGAAGGCGCAGTGTCTCTCACGGTAAACCTTTGCTTCCTCTGGAATTTTATTCCTCCAGGCAGCAGTTCTGCGAACCAATGATTTTGCAATCTTGAAGTGATCACAAATAATTGGTTCAAGATTCATCAATCTTGCAGCAAGTCGGCGCGTCCGATCGCACCGCCAACAGACAAGAGCGCTTGCCTTTCCGCCCCAGGTGCTTCCGATTTGAACCCATCAGATCACAGATCATACACCTGGAGGCGCAATAATAGGCTCTCGAGACTCATTTATCTCGCTTCCAACAGCCTTGATTCGACTTGATACAACACAGCTCTTCCAACCTCCAAAAGGATGTGTACGAGCGTAGTATAGCTGAGGTCTTGTCACTCAGGGTGCTGATGTTTCTGCAGGGGTAGTGAGATTCTCAGGTGTTGCTTGAACTTCTGGTATTTCGTTCAGAAAACACGGAATGCTCGTACAAAAAACATGACAAAAGCAAATGTGTTGTGGAATCCGTCTTGTGACAAATCACAGAACACCGAGGACCCAGCGTTCGTCGAAGAACACCGACCACGCATCAGTTGAATCAATACCAGTCAAACTGGATTCAATTTCGCATCAATGCGCCCGACATTTCTCGTTAATCTGGCGCGGAGGTGCGCTCCCCAGGATTCCCGAGCAACTGTCCTGCAACTACTGAAACCGAGAAATGTCAGAGCAACTTGAAGAAAGAGCCATCCACAAAAGGGTATGTCAGCAAAGCTTTTATGAAAATGGGAAGTTGGAAAGTAGAAGACCACACTTTGAGCTGAAACCCTGCGACGTCGCTGAGGAACGTTCCAAAAATGGGTCAAAGTTGCAGTGGAAAGCACTTTGGCAAGAGTTGAATTGTTTTCTTCAAAGAAGTGTAGTGTTTCTCCACAGCTTTACGATCCATTGTACGCGCGTCCTGAGCGAATGAAACTTGTGTAATCGGACGCATTTGAGGGACACAATGTGAGTTTGGATCCCGCAGGATTCTTGTTCCAACAGCTGATATGAAGAAAGCGTCGAGATTGCGAGTTTGCGCGGCCGCCGCACAGATTTCCCGCGAGGCCGATGAATACGCATCGCCCTAATTAATGCGATTCCGATAAGCGAATATTGTTCTCATATGCCTAATGTACCAATTGATCCTTTTGATGCTCCAGAATTCTAATGAGGCCTGATTAGTCCACGAAGAATCCCACCGCCGACTGCGCGGAACAAGAAGCACGCGCCGTCCTTGGGTGGACTGATCTTCTGTTCGCGTGTGAGGAAAACTCCTGCAGGGTCGGAAGCGCGCAGTCGTGCACAGGTAGAGACCTGGGTTCGGATGGACCTGAGTTCTGACGGAGTTCTTTCAACAAGTCAGGAACCGGAACTGACAACACACGAGAACACTGCAGATTACGGGGCTCTTTCAATTATCCGTGTTTACTCCATGTTTTTGAAACAATTGTCGGTATGTTCACAAATTTCGTCAGAGGGATTGCAAACAAACCATCCTCCAGACATTTGCAGAACGTGCTGAAGAATTTATGTACAATTTTATTTCAAACCGAAGCTGTGCCACCCAAATCTACAGCACGTACGGTAATTCTCGCCTGTTTGCGCAGCGATTGATCCAGTGAGAGCGGAGGAATTCCAATGAAGTCTGATTCTGGGAGAAGCTTCGGTTGATCAAGTAACAATGACAGAGAAGCACCACTGCTCATCTGAGTGATTGTTGTTTCGCATGCGTGCGCCTTGTCGCGTGAAAAGGCAACAAGCGCCTGAGTTGGTCTCCTCCTTACGCGGTGTTCTCAACACATCCAGAAGAGGATGGAATCGACAGATTTTCTTGACCAAATCATGCCGTGTTCTTGTGCTTGGTCGAGGTTTTTTGAAAGCCTGTCCCACACAAGGTTACACTTGTGCAATGAAAAACTTGTTGTTGCTGTTGCCAGCTTTATGTGCCAGTGACAATGATGAAAAGGTTGCCGCCTGCAGGAAACGCAACCATGCACGTGTACAGGTGAGCTGTCAACACAATGAAGTGTGCACAAAGAAAAATACAGTCAATGTGAAATTATTTTCGACACCTTTTCACTCAAACGAACTTCAGGCAGTGTTATTTTGAATGACTTTGGAGCTAAATTGTGTGTGTCCTTCCTGTCGGTATGCGATTGATTTGCCTCAGACCTGTCCCCGATTCATTTTCTTTCATTCTTTCCAAGCAAGGGAATACTTTTCCACAGACTTCACACCAAAGCCCCTTGAAAACCTGCAATTCGTTGAAAAACACAGTTCTGGATAAAAACCAGCAGTGTTAGAGCGAGTGCCTTGCCAATGCGAGAGATTCCTCTGCTTGAATGTATTGAAATATGAATCTTGCGAGACAGATCATTGAATACCAATACCTCCGCCAAGTGCTTCCAAAGACAGTGCGACTGTGTACACAACATGACTCCAAATGCTGCTACAGACACTGATATTTGCCGAGATCGATATTGGCAGGAAGCGTTTCACAACCCAGCTTACACGTTCTCACAAAGCGCGTCTGTCGTCCCATTCAGAAGTCGAGCACCTCCACCTGCTCCCCGAGCCTCTCCCGCCGCCGCCTCCTCCGCTTCACCTGCGCCGCGCCTCGGAGAAAAGCGCCGTGCGCCTCACAAAATACCAAGAAAGTACTCGCAACCATAAATTTAAAGTGCTGCTTCAAAGGGAAGTCACCGTTGAGAACCCCACTGGGATCTCACATGAGTTCCCGGAGATCGCCTTCCGTCGCAAATGCTCTGAATGCTGGTTCTTGCCGATGATGCTGAGCTCAATCAATGCATGATCAGAGTGGACGAAGTCCTTTCCATTTCACTCCAGCAATTTCTGATCCCTGGGAAAGACGAACCTCTGGCTCCAGTTACGACCCCACCCTCTTCTCAGATAGATGGATCAAGATTCAAGTACAATCGAAACATTTTCTTTCCAGAAGGTCGTGGTCCAAAAAGACACCGCCTTCAGTTTTGTTCCACCGCTTTCCAAAGAAAAACAGCAGATTCCGTTGCGTGGCGTTGTGGAAGATCCACACAACTAAGTTGTTCAAGATGCACGCTTGTTCGCTGGAACTCAGACTGACAGAAATGCATCGCCTCCAAGATCCATCGCTGACTTATCTGAACGACGGAAACGCACATGGGCTTGTACTTAAAGTGACAGTCTAGCAATTGATCACATAAGAAAACTAATAGAGTTCGAGAGAAGCCACAAGAATAGACCGCTCCATGTGACAAAAATGATGAATGATGGTCATTTTATTGCATTGCTTTGTGTGATTGGTGTGCTTCTCTTCGTCAAATTGATACATGGGGATTTCACTGCGATAAATTTGATAATTTTCAGAGCATATTTTATGAGCTCTCGCACTTGGGCAGATTTGATTAGACAGTGAATCCGATGGGAATCAATCAAACCGCGGTGAGGTGGCCAGGTCACTTGGTCCGGTTTCTCGAGGTCGCACAGGAACAGAACCTCTCACGGCAGAACACAGAAGCAAGGTGATTCACTTGCGCGTCGCAGCCCTATCTGCCCAGTGTCCAAACTGCAGCTTCAACCTGAGTTGACAGGTTGCGCAGCGCAGCACGATGACCGCTGTGAGAAAAGCCCTGTAGACGGAGGCCCTGTGGATCCTCGTTGGGAGCTGCTCGACCGATTCAGGTCGCGTTGCGCAACTGTGGCAGATGCGAGAAGACGAAGGCGCTGCAATTATTTGTAATTGATGGTTCGGACCCGGACCCTGTTCAATCACCTGCCAGGAAATGTAGCTCAGATGTGAGGGGTATTTAACCGCCACTTTTCCTTCCGACACTTTTCCTTCCAACTCAAATTAAAGGATCACAGCTTCAGCGCGCAAGTGCTTTGTGTGTTTTCTTCGTGTGAGTTGCGTCTTGTTACCTCGTCCCTGACAGCGAGTCTGTCCTCTGTCTGAAGGAACTCCAAGCGACAGCAATGGAATCCACGGTCCCTTTGTGTTCCTGTGACCTTTTGTGCAAACCTTGCTCATGAAAATTTTGTGCGAGAGACAAAGTGTCGGAAAAGCGAGCTCATTAGCGTCGGATATGTCGAATTTTAGACGAGTCTGCGGTCGTTTGTCAGAGCAGCGGCATCTTTACCAAACACTCCATTTGCAGACAGCAGTATGTCTTCATCTCAAGACGCGCGCACTCCTCGATCAAATTTTCCGTGTGAACTTTTGGAAACTGGAAGATCAAAGAAGGTCTGTGATCATACCATGGCAAACATTGTAAGAATGTTGTTTGGCAATAAAGGCCACGCGAAGATGAAAGCAGAAATTTCTCCATTCTGCCCCACAAATTATTGACTCCTCGAGGAGCGTCTTGGTTTGTCTACCAGGAAACCCTTACCCTTGTTGCAGACATTGGTTTATTGCACGATTGCCTTTCAAAGCCCAGGGACGAACAACTGCATTCTGCAAGAGTTACTCTTGTAGAGACCAATGACTGAGATTAAACCCGTACATCGACATCGCCTGCAGTTTCTCCCCGAAGCAACTGATCAGATTTATGTTCGGCTCCCTCGACTCAACAATCTAATGAAGACATGTTCACCGATCCCACAACTTTATCTATCGAGCGTCAGTTCTTCTTCCTTGTGCGAACCTGGATTAACTCGAATCCACATCTGATTTGGGTTACTATCGGGTTATTTGGTTCAGCGCTTTCAAGCTTGGCATTCTGAGTATTCCACAGTCTCATTCATTTTCATCAACTGATAAAAAACACTTATCATGTTGGCTTCTCATCGGCTTCGAAACTTTCACTCGTGCTGGCAATTTGTTGCCGCAAGTAAACTCTCAATGTTGTCCCATGCAGAAAGACGAACTGAAAGAAATTATATTCCCGTTGATTCAAGAAGCTGCTTGAGCTTTCAGGCTGTGTGGAGAAACGAAAGAATACGTCGTAAGTCTCGCAGTTGTGTTCCTGCTCTTCTTGTCGCACACCTTGTGGAGACTGCACAGCTTCTGGTGGCGTTGTCAGCTTGAACCTATCCTTACCTGTGCGACTGCAGGCCAATTCGTCTGATGTGGGTTTCCAAGCGCCGAGTGATCGTCCAAACTGGGAAGTTGTTCTGCTGAGGAATGTTTTCCCTCAACAGGCAATTACACCTGCACTGAGCAAGAAGGGGCTACAGTACTTCAGCAGATCAAAATCCAACAGCCATCAGCGTTATTACCTGAGCAATAACATTAAAAAGAAAGCATTTCCTCTGACATTTAAGAAACTGCGGAAGCGAAAAGGCCTGCTGTCAAGCGTTTCCGCATATGTGTCTGTCTGAAGTAGGATCATACCTCGAGAGATTTCGCTCGACTCAAACATCGGTGGAAAAATTGCTTCAAAGCTTCCAGACAACTTTTGTTTTGTCGCACATGCCACCGTAATCACCCCAAAACGTGTCTCATGCACCCCTTTTTGTGACAACAAAGGAGGGGTATGTCATGGACGGCATTTGGAACAGAGACACGAGCAAACGCCTCATCATTCAGTGTTTGGTGGTGTTGCGAGACACTTTTCATGACATGCCAAATGTGAAGCGGGCCAGGCCAAGCCACAAACGTCTTCTTTTTTTCACGTTTGTTGCTTGCGACCCCACGATGGACGTGCGGTGTGAGTCGATGTCTGTATCCATCAGTCTCCTGCCTCCGCAGATAGAACAGCCTCAGGATGTGTCAGTGTGACTGGCAGCCAATTGCAGAATTGAGGGGTGTGTGTCAGCATATTTCTCCTGGAGTCAGTGATTGCCAACATGAACACATGAACACACATCTTTCTCACTGCACGTGCCTTAAGATTTTGTTTTGCCTAGGAACGCATCGTGTGTTTCAGGCCCAGAAGTCCTTTGTTCGTGCACGCTACTCGCGACTGAGTCAGTGGGGAGTTTTAGCAGAACCATCCGCTCCTTTTCCGGCGTGCCCTACCTTGCCAGATCAGTGACACAGATACCATTTGGTCACTGGTGATTGGCTCGCAGGGCACATTCAGTTGTCGTGCGATCGATCTGGCCATTGCACATGGGGCACCGCTCGTAAAGCAAATTTAGTTCTTGCTAAAACTCGTCAGTGAGACAAAGGCCCGAGTATGTGTTCACAAACGCTGGACTGAACCAAAACAACACAGACAAAGAACATGTCAGCAAAATTTCCAGAGCTTTGAAGAGAATTTAGCCAGCATGATTTGCACAGACGATGCGCAGGAAACGGAGCGATTATGGTTTCTCCTGTGTCGGTTTCACGGAGAAGCGCATTGGCTGTTGCTTTGAAGACAGAGAGGGATTTACACGTTTCAACACCAGTATATTTTGAGAAAAAATTATCCTTCCAAAATGGGGGTTTGTGCACAAAAAGAAGATTTATTGTGATGTGTTTTGGCCGGAACCAAACAAGAGGGAAACGTTAGGCTGACAGACTATCCTCTTGCACAAAAATTGCTTGGAGTGAGGAACCAAGGAAAGTCTTGTTCACCAGACTACATTCAATCCCTCCATGTGTGGAACTTGGTGTCTCATGGTCCGCACACATCTCTGCTGTTTGAGCACTTGTTCAGAGTGGTAATTCAATTTTCCCGAGTCTGGCACACATGATTTGTTCAGACGAATGTTTTTGAATTTGGCTTGAAAATGTTGGGGAACATACACAGCATGGAGAGAGACTTGAAACAGGTTGTTTGCTGTTTCCTTTGGTGGTTCGAGCAGAAAGGTTCCTGCGTTGGTCTGGGTTTCGTTCTTCACGCTGTGTACGAGTACCAGGGAACGGTGAAGAGAGCCGAGCGTCAAGTCAGGGTCTTCACACTTTCTCATTTTCTTGAACATCTCAGCAGAGTCTCATCGTCTTCACTGGAGACTCGTCTTTGTCGAAAGGCTTGGCCAAGCTGCAATGTGTGTCTTCCGGAAAAATTCACTTCTGCGGACAAGCTTCTCTTCACTAAGTGTCCCATAAAACCCTGTAAAGGACAAAGGCGTTCAAAATCCCAACCTGGTCGCCGCGCCAGTGCTCACAAAGGGAAATTTCACGGTCCACGTGTGGGTTTCTTGGACTCTTCCCATTGAAGGTCCCGACGACAGAGAGGATTGCACTGGCTTTGCGGCTTGATCCGGTCCGAATGAAAGGCAGCGCTTGGTTTCTCGGCTTATTGATTTTGCAGCTCAAAGAAGAAAAGAAACCGAGATAACTCCATGTCAATCTGGGCTCACAGTCTGTAATTCGCGACGCAGAAATGTGCATCTCTTTGTGTGAAAACAGCCAATGGACCTTGGAGCGGCAGTTCATTGCAGAGCATTTCGTGACAGAAGGAAGTCACAACAGCATGAAAGTTCTTCTGCAGGGTTATAATATCACACTGAGGCATTTGAAAAGGCAAGGGGTTTTTGACGCAATGAACTGAACAAACTGATAGTCATCCAAATCACATTTGGAGCTGATTTAATCCAGAGAAGACCTTCAGCAGAGTGGGTGAAGTCGAATGAAATGTAGATCAATCAGCACGCCTGATCCAAACGACATTGCGCTTTTCTTCTCTACTCGCCTGCATGATGCCGCACAACTGACCTCGGCTTTCTTCCTCAAAGGGAAAGTTCTGCTGCTTTGCTTGTTTGAACCTGATGCTGAATGCTGACAGGAGGAAGGCACTGCTGCATGCCTGGGGAAGCACAAATGCCAGTTGATTCTACGTGAACAGAGCGCTAAAGTTTGAGGGACACCCGAGAATACAAGCATGCATGCAAAGCCAGAAGCATGCACGCACACACCCATGCAGGACCACACCATGTCTGTTCAGAAGGAGAACGAAGTCATTCGTCTTGCAAAACAGCACACAAATTACTAATGGAATAGTTACATCAAGGTGAAATATGACTTGAGTGGTATCGGTCACTGAACAAATGTGGATGTTAAGCATGAATAGAATCCAGGAGCAGCTCGAATGACTGATCCATCAAAGTGGCGGGTCACTCGCAGAACCCGATACGCAGCAACAGACGCCGCTGCGTGCGCCGCTCGCCGCGCGCGTCACCGACTCCGGAGAACAGGCGCTGTCAAAATGCGCGTCATCGGCGGCTTCTCGTGATGTCAGTTGCTGCACACTGCAAAACCACACTGTTGTTTGTGCAGGTGTGATCCACACCTTGGCTTCCACCAGACCCCCAAGGACCCGTCCTTGTTGAACTTTACTGCAGAACCAGAAGCCAAGAGTCTCAACTTTCTCTCTGACCTTGATTGTCACCTGAGACAAGGTTTGTGTCATCTCACTAAACTGTGCTCTGGCTTGACCAGAACATCAGTGGCCCAAATGCTGATCAAATAACCCCAAAAGCCAAGGCAAAAGAACAAGTTTGGCAATGAGTGAAGAATTCCCTGCCTCTTGTTTGTAGTTTCTTCAAATTTGAATCTGATTTCATGCAATGCACGAGACTTTGTTGCAAATGGTAAGTTATTCAGCAGCGTTGAACTCTCGGTCACAGAAGACAGAGAAGATACATGTAGCAATAGACACTGAGCAGAGAGTCCTCAGCCACAGAGACCTGGGTTAAACCCGAACCTGACCAGATTCACAACCAGATAAATCAATCACGCTGCTCTCTACTGCTTCCTGAGGCCCGGAATGCCCGGCGCTTTATTAGCTCTTGACATCTCGGCCATTTAGCGAGCGTTGATGTCTTTAAGGTACCAAATGAGACACTCACTTCAATTTTGCACTTGCGTGAGATTTCGATGTTGAAATGGGTTTTCCTTTCTCACCTGGCCCTACAGCGATGTTTCAGGGGAACCTCTCACAAGTTCTTTTCGCAAACTCCAGCTTTGGTTCAGAAGCATTCCTCTCACATGAGCAAAGTTGTAGAAATAGTCACATTTGCAATGATCATATTAGGCAAAGAAAGATAAACGACTTGCAAGAGAGTGGAATGTTGGAATGGAGTTTTTTGTGAATAGGATTGATGTAGCTGTTACTCGCCGGGCCGGGGGAGAAAATCCCCTCAAGTCTCTGCCGTCACACATTTATCTTGCTTCAATTTCCTCTACTCGTGAGCCCCGTTACAAATGCCGTTTGTGCGAGCGCTGCGGAATATTAATATCTTGTAATTGGTATCAACAGCGTAGAAGACCTGTAAGCGGAGAGGGAAATGAAGAATCGACTGAGGGAATTTGTAATTAAATGCACTGCCCATGATTTAGCACATATTGTGTTTGATTCCTGTCAGCGCAAGTAAAATTAGTTGCCACTCACGGCATTCCTTCACTACATCGTCATGCCCACACAAAAACCACTCATTGAACACACACCAGTAAAAAACTTCCTGCATGTGTACTGTGCCAGACTGGAGAGTGGAGCCCATTTCGGGACCACAGTCGAACTGCTTATGACCAGCACCTGACTTTCTCTTGAGTCGCTCGAGTTGAGGACACCATCACCGTCACAAGAAAACAAAAAACAAAGTGTTTGTCTCTGGTTATATATCAGTTCCCAGACCAAAATTGTCCAGCTGTTGCAGCGGTGCGGCCGTGAGGACGGCTGTTCACATTGAGACCTGAAGCTTTGTTCCTCGGTGCCTTTTCGTCACTTACGAGTATTGATCAAGACAAGACGACGCAGATTTGTCGATACTCGACACAACAGATGACTTCTGAGTGAACTTGCGAACAAGATGTGAGAGTCTTTGTGTGCACACCCTCAAAACAGCACAAGAAAGCATGAAAAGCAAATTTGACTGCCTTCCCTGCATTGCAAAAACACAGGCATTCGGCAGATTCTCTCGCGCCCGTGAAGCCCCCAGTTTGGAGACTCGGCATTCAGATCTGTTACTCGGCTTATCCATCATGGACAAATAACTACAATCAATTTGTCAAGGTATTAGCAATGATACTGATGAATGTGGCAGGTCTATTGTAGTAATTAGGTATCAGACTCTAATCATTGCGTGCTTACCCTCAATCGTCCTGCAGGCAATAATGTTTATTCCACACATGGACTTAATGCATTTGCATTGGAACCAACATCTATTTGTCGGGTGAATCTCAGATGGATAATTTCGCATAACGAATGGTAACAGCTTGAGTAGTTTTTTCAGCATTTCATGTGTTAAATTGTTCCCTGTGGATTCCTCAATCATAAAATTTCCCGCGGCGCTGTGGTCTGAAGAGCAGCTTTGATTGTGGAGAGAAATAAATACCGGCCCAAATCACCCGGTGGTTCGTACTGCTGCAGAATTCGAGCTCCCAGATAAGACATGACTGGAGAAGGAGACGCTATTTTTGGAAGTGAAAAAAGAAATGAAGCAAGAAAGCACTCCAATCACTGAATCCCCAGCTAAAGTCCTCTCACAGCTCCAATGCGCAATGCTCGTGGTTTCGGCTCGTAATTGGCTATTATGTGGGTGATTTATTGCCGCACTTTACGGAACACTCGTATCCTCCTTAAATGCTAAATTGCTACACGTGAACAATTTGGTTGAACGCGTTCTTTGCAAATCTGATTTTCTGCTCTTGTCCTCTGAGCGTCGAGAGAAATTCAAGAAGATGGCAACCAAGAAAATGTCATGAATGAGATGGGAAAAATGAATCAGGTCTGTTTATTGGATCAGAAGAAAGACCAAACTGTCTTGTGAACTTAAAGTGGAAGTCGTGAAGCCGCCAAAGTGTTGATCTACAACTGCTTTGTCTTGATATCTGTCGTTATCTGCAAATTGACAAGAGTGTAAGTTTCTCAACAAATTCATTCAAAAAAGGTCTGTATTGTGTGGACGTACAATATCAATAAGGTTCCCTGCATGATAAGGTCGGACCCCCGCGTCACAGGAGTAAATCTCGTTTGTGATCAATAAGCGCTAAACCTGATTCATAGCTGCGGCAGCCACGAGGAATTCATCATCTCCTCAACGAGCTGCAGTCTGTTCGGGTGAAGAGTGCAGCCAAAGAGCGGCAACTCTGACGAATTCGTTTCCTTCCACCACACCGTCCGTAAAGGATGCGGACAAGGTGGCTGGCACATGGCCGCTGAACACGAGAACCAGAGAACAACGAAGCAGCGCAAAAGGCTGCAAGAGTGCACGAGTATGTGATCGTAAGAACAGAACAAGCACACTTTAAAGGTCAAAGCAGTAGCTAACAACCACTGGTCGAATTTGAAGATGTTCATGTGATAACGCCTCCAATGTAACACACGTAGCGTCCACTATCTAGGGACTTTCAGAAGACCACGTGTGGATCCGTGGTACACTGTACTCCAGCCACGGATGGAACACGAATGACGTGGAATTTGCTAAAAATCGCTATCAATGTGCATTCTGAACCCCACATCGGTATTGTCTCTCACGTGTGAGTTCTCAAGCAAGTTAAAACGAAACTTCTTTCCAGGTCTTCTGCCTGCTTTCTATCTGGGAACATTCTCTCAACGTCGTTGTTGATGACTTTAGCTCCTCTGCAGACTTGCGCAGGACGAACGGCTTGTGACGCGCAGAGAGAGAAACGCTTTTCTGGTCTTCAAAGAAACAGAATGGAAAAGGGACGAAGGGCTGCGGCAACGTGGGAGCTCCTGAAGCATCCTTCTTCGTTAACTTTAACAATCTGCCTTTTCAAGTAATACAGCTTGTTCCCATTATGGCACATTAAGTCCTCAAGTAGCGGGGGGTGGATAAGATAGGAAGGAGCGTCTGAGCCGCGGTGTTAGCTTTGGTCTGTCAGGATTGATGTTGCGGCGCTGGGATTCTCTCACAGGGGATTAAAGCTGTTGGCACACAAGGAAGCAGCTCTCAGTCCTCCCGCAGTCAAACCACCGCAAAGGAGGGGAGAAGTGTAACTCCTGGCTGGTTAAATTTGTGGCTGTTCGCTTGACGTGTGGTTTGTCTTGGGTCGTGTCTTTTCTCTCATGCAGAATCTCAGAACCTTGACTGACCACAAAGCCTTGGTGCGTGGATGATGATTTCGTCTGACCCAGATGCAATCTGATCACCTCGTGCAGATTCAATTTAGATTTCTTGTGTGTTTCAGGTGTCTGGCGTCGTGGGACGAGCTGACGTGCTGGCTTGTCTCTTCTTCCTGGGCTCATTTCTTCTGTACAACAGGTGAACACACTTCTTGCTTTTCCTGCCTGTGTGGCTTATGTTCTCCAGCGCTTGCTCTGTAGTCTCTTCAGAAGATTCACCCACATGGTATTGAAAATGCCTCTGAAAGACAAACTTGATCGCACTGTTGTACATTCTGAACAAAGCAATGAAGCTGGCCAACACTTCAAGCCAGTTTTGCCTGACCCTTGTTTTGTCCAGTTGACCTGACACCACAATTTATTGCGCAAAATGAATAATGAAGGGAACATCTGCGAAGGAAGACATTTGGTCACTGAAAGGCCGTTGTCTGGTCAGTAATGATGCCTTATCCGACACCAACAGCCACAGGGCTTCGCAGCTCCAAGTCGCCGGCAGTGCCATCGTTCCTCCTCTGATTTGCAATGGATACTCAGGTCATGTCTGTAATTGTGTCTAAAAGGCGCAGGGGAGTACAAAGGTGATTGCTCTTGGAGCTAACTAATCTGCTTTACAGCCGTCGTAATTGCATCAGTAAGTCGTGCCAATTTGGCATCTGTCCACCAAATACTGACGCATTCATGGAACGCGACTGAGGGATGGAAGAATGTCTGATTTAGTTCGAAAGAATTGAAACTGTGCCGAAGTCCTTTTGCAGTGCCTTGAGGTGGCCATCAAGATTTCCAACCCCCAAAACAAATATTCAAACCGTTGCGTTCTGTGCACCAACAGAGCGACGGAAGTGACCGTGATCGAGGTCGTGACGGAGGCATCGTGATCAATAACACTGCACAATTCAGCTGGAACGTTTTGTGTCAATCCAGTGAAGAAATTTATGGTTTTATTAAGCAGATTTATCGAGATAGTGTCTGTTATCTGAGCGTGAAAAGATGAATCAAATGCAAGATCGCTGATTTGCAATTCTCGGCACGGGCGCGTTTTGTGCTCCCACGGCACCAATCCTGTGCATTCTGGACAACAGATAGATTCGAAGGAGGGCCGCAATCCGAAGCAAACTCTTGTGGAATTGTTTCTTGTCGTGAGACAAAGTGCATGATTGGTGAATTTCCTTTTGTGCATTTTGTGGCTAAACTTGTGTTGCTTGTCAGGGTACGTGACATCAAAGCGAAATGCTCCTGCATGCATTGGTTTTTCACAGGCTCGTCCTTTGGAGCAAGCCTGAAAATTGCTGGCATTGTGTTCAACCAATCTTTGCTCCCAACCCCTAGCGCTCACCTTGGTTGGGCAGGACCTGCTCCCTGTCTGAGTAAATCTTTCCCCTGGCCTGGGCTGCTCCTCCCACTATATGGGTAGGTCCAACCCTCATGACTTGGTCCTGGCCCCCACTTGCTCCCGCCCCCTGGCCTTGGTAGGTCGTACCCCCCATGAGCAGGTCCTACCCTCTCTCACCGCCATGATGTAATGCTTCGCGGCGGCCCGTGTTCAAAGTTTTGCTGTCTCGTTTTTTGTTTCCAACTCGGGATGTTGCGACATCACAATCCTGAAGCAAAACACAAAGTGCAGCAGAAGTGGCAAACTTGCTGAAGCGACGTTGTGTGGAGACTCAAGCAGAACATGATGCTGTTCCCTATGCGAGGGAATTTTAATTCCGAATTTGGATTCACGCAGCAAAGCAACTCAGCTTTTACGCTGATTGCCAATTTGAACGCGCACAAGAAGGGATTGAACCCCACCGTCGGCAGGCAATTTCAAATGCTAAAATTTCTATTCTGGAAGTTTTCCTCTTTCTGTCGAAATGATATTGATTCCGGGCAAAGTATGCGACAGTTCAAAATGAGATCTTGAAGGATTCAACACATTCCTCTTTGATCGTTTCAAAAGAGATGGAAAAATCTCGCTTTCATCTGAGTTTTCTTTGTAAAGCAATGAAGTTTTCTGGTAGATTGATGCATGTCTCTCCAGAAGGCAACGCCCAAGCAAAAGTCTTTGACGCCCATCAAGTCTCGAAAAGGCGAGCAAATCTTCAATTAATCACTTTCGATCGGTGTTGTGCAAAGAAACCTGACGCACACTTCAAAGACCTTCTCGTTGTTGAACCAGCTACTTTTGTTTTCCTGTCTGTGCTTCTTGAGTTGCCAAAAGTAAAATGTTTGTTTCACGGCTGAAACTCGATCGTAACTTGGAAAGGGGCCTCGCTGAGGGTTTGCTGGCCAGGTACCAACACATGTTCCACTTCGTGTTCAACATATTTTCTCTGGCAGGGAGAGGACTTGGCCATGGGGGGTGTTGTCCAATGGGGGCTAAAGTGGGGTGGAGGACTTGGTCACAGGAGAGAAGGGTCAGCCATGCAATGAGGAGGTACAGCAAGGGGTGGGGGACTTGGCTGTTGGGGGGTTGTCTGACAGGGAGGTGGGGTGACTTAAATGCAGGGGGTGTTCACTATTTCTTTGATGGGGATACGGGGAGGGTGTCACACACAACAGTCAACTCTGAGCCACGGACATAAGAAAAACAGAGAAAAGGTACAACCGCACACTCGCTCGCATAGAGCGAAAATGAGCAACTCAGCATCGCACAACAGACATTTCACAGCGAACAATGGAGGCAAAAGAATCACAAATGGGTGGAGACGTCTGGTTGCATAGTGTCTCTCCTTTGCAAGTCGAGATCGTTTTTGCACGAAATGTCTGCTTCACACAGGCTGTCACACACGTGCGCTGGTGTTCAAGCTGTGGCCCAGTTCACTGGTGTTCACGTAACAAACATTTTCTTTTGCTTCTTCATGTCGTTCAACCAAAGGAAACTCAGACCCTAAGGTCCACCTTGTACTCCTCCGTTGCGTGCTCCACTGGCGTGCACGCCCTGATCCTAATTTTACAACAGTAGCAAAGCTGGCAACGACTCAACTCAATTTGCGACTTCAGTGGAGAAAGTCTTCGCGGCTTCACAAAGAGCAGAGAAATTGTCCCTAACTTTATTGACTAAGAATGCAGAGTTGCTTGAGATAGCACTGATTATATGACAACCCAGATAGGTGCCCAGGGAGTCAGAGGTGACGTCGTTTAGGCCCAACCAAATGTGCTTGATAGTCCAAACAGGCTCCGACCAAGGCTTGCCAATTTGCAAATTGACTATCAGATAAAGAAGCTCTCCCTCTAAATGAGGCTTTAACACCCAAGTCTATTTCTACAGTGTCCCTCGGAGACTTCTTTTCAAAGATATTGGATCCTGGGTAGTTTATTAACCAATCACGTTCTTGCAGACGTATAAACCGCCTCTGGTCGCAGGAATTGCTCCTTTCTTCCTCACAAGGACGCAGAATTGCGGAATAAAGTGAATCCATCAAGTCTTATGCTTTTTTGTGTTTCAACTTCATCAGTGCAATTGTGTTGCAATTGTGTCACCTCTGTGTCCTTGGAATGGTGTGTGACATCCAAACAGTTCTGTGGTGCTTGGATTCCATCAAGCACTTCAGTTGTATCGGGACAGCGAAGGTTCACAGTCGAAAGAACGGAAGCGGACCTTCCACTCAGCCTTGAGGGCTGGGGTCTGTCGTCCCCTGTGCTGCCCTGATGGATTTGAAGACGCAGGAGTCCCTGAAATGTTCAACTTCTTTTTTAGGTAATTTTGGCCCAAAGCTGAGAAACATTTCCAAACATTTCCAGCTCTTTGTGACAACTGACAAATTTTCCTTTTCTGTGGCACTGTTCTTGTCTTCGATGTCGCATCGATTTTACGCCAATATCCGAAAATCTCGGCACATGCAGGCAGAAAAAGGGATGCGCTGTGTGATGAATGGATTAATGAATGCAGATTGAAATATTAGATAATCATTACATGACAACAGTGTCAATCAAAGCGCCGCAGTAACTGTGAAGTAATGTCTCTTGTCCCGCATTTCTTGTCATCAGTGCCCAGCGCCCGCGCCATTAGTGCGAAGCCGCTCCCCAATAAATTTCACTTATCTGCGAGATTTTGGCAACGACGCTCTCTTCGGTGACCTTCATTTGAATGCATCACGAGGAAGAATAAAATCGACTCACTGGAAAATGACCTTTTGGTCATTCAGGTCTTGATCAGAGAAGCGATAGGCTCTGCGAGGTCCCGATACAACAGCTCTGTGATAGCTGCCTCTGCACTCCGCCGTCAGAGTTCCCCTCCTTTTCCTCCTGATCGCTGAGCTACAAAAAAATCTACAAGAAACAAAACTCCCCAATTCTACGTCACTGAAAACTTCACAGAGATGAATGAGTGTCTCTTGCAATTCCCCAATCCAAATTTGCCGTTGTGCACTGAAGCGAAATTCAGTGATATCCAAAATTCTGAACCCTAAACTTCTTGAGCGGCTGGTGGCATCGGATGAAAGGCAATAAATCAGCAGCTTAATGGATTAGAAGCAACGTGTGGATAGAAAAGATAAGACGTAATTAGGTCGTGCGCTCTTTCGTCGCTGCGACGCACGCAGAAAATTTGGGAGTTTCGCGACAATTTTCCGCACATCTGGTCTGGGCACCTGTTCACGTTGCCGCGCGCAAAACGACATCAACAATGATCTCTTTGTCGGAATCGAAACTCACTCACCTTCAGCACTCACAGAAAGCACCATCTTGAACTCATTTTGCGCACTCTTCACTGACGTTGAAAAAGGCAGACGTGAAAAGAAGCCCTTATCGATTTGATCAAGGCTACACACACGACAGACACGTTCATTGAAACTGAAAGGCGAGAATGAACCCGAAGTGAGCATCCCACAATCAATTGCAGGGGCATCACCGGCATTTTGCTCCGCAAATAGACATTCAGAATGTCACATCTGCGACAAGGAGCTTCCACGGCTCTGCACAAAATAGTGGCCAATTTTCTGCTATTACGGTTCAATTTGCTGGCATTGGCGCTGACCATTCTTTGCGACGAATGGATTCATCAGTGCCTATTATTGTGTCAATTTCCTACCGACTGATGCCAGTTTGATGGTGGCGTAATTATCCTCTGATTGTTGCACTGAGAGGGGGATTTGGGCAGCTCGAACCACCTTGGTGATTCGCACTGGTTGTCTTCGCCCCCTCGCAGCAGGGGGGATTTTTCATAACTAATTTGTGCTGTTACTTCATTGGCTTCATTTGCATTCCTCTAGTACGGTTTGTGGGCTTTGTAGCCTTGATTTAAGTGACAAGCTTCCGTGCAGAAGTCCATCAGCCAGTGGAGGGGGCTGGGTCTGTCCTTTCACTTGATGTCCGAAACGCACGAAAAGCAAGAGTTCAGCATCAACGTGTGTCCATTTCCAGAGTCATTACACTTGTGCGTTCGATACAAGTGTGTACATTTTATTTATTCGACCTTCGGGTGTCAGGATCCGAAAAGGAAAAGCCTCTCAACGTTGTGTATTACGAATCGAGTCACGGTATCCAATGATCTCTCACAAATTTTCATTCCGCAGAATCCGACGAAATTATTCAAATCTGCATCTGCGAGTTCACATGACTGCAATGAATGTCGGGGGTGAGGGTGGGGGTCCAATGCCCCAGCTGCAAAACAGGTAAAATGAACGTTTGTATTGATACCACTGTGTCCGTGTCAAGAAATCAGAAAGAGACCAAGAGTAGGATTGACGTGGTTTGTCCGTGTGTTCAGGTGCATGCGGCGCGGCGGCGGCGCGGGCGCGCTGGTCGGGAGCGGCGTGCTGGCGGCGGCGGCGATGCTGTGCAAGGAGACGGGCGTCACGGTGCTCGGAGTCTGCGTCCTCTTCGACTTCTTCACCCTCCTGACCAGGAAAAGGTAAAGAGAGAAGGCGTCCACCAGAGCGGAGCACCATTTCCAGCAAAACGTTCTGGCAAGCTTTACGCTGGAATGTTTTGACAGCTTGAATCAAACATCCTGACCCCACATCACAACTTCTGATTTGGTTCCAGTAAATCTCTTCGGATCAATCTCCAAATCGATCTCAAAGAAAGGATACCGATAAGATCTCTGCGCTTTTGCGCTGGCCAACAAACCCATCCAAATTCGGGCAAATAACGTGACTAAAAACTCTAATCAAGAAAAGCTTTTTAAAAAGTCGACTTGCATGCAAACGCGCTTTCTGTCACGCAACAAGGATATTGTGGCCATTAATAAGTGCGTGTCTTTCTCATGGATTACTCCGATTGTACTTAATCATTGTGCCGAGGTGGAGCGGCGCTGGAGACCGGGCGCTTTGAAGTGCACCACGCAAATTGGCACGATTCTCCTGACTGTCCCGACAAGGGTTCTGTAATTAAGCTGATTAAGTGCATTAATGTGACATAGTTACGTCCCTGGCCTGATCAAACAAATGGACCAAAACATAAAACTTGGAGAGTCTGGAGTTGACGCAGGAGGAAACCACCTCCCAGGTAGCTGGCAACCTGGAGAGGGCCAGGAACAAACCTCCAAGTGAGACCATTTTGACGGGAGAATCAAACCTGACATCTTCAGAGAAAGTCTGACTACCATTGTCAGGCAACGGGGCAAAGTCTTTGAGATGGATGGACAACGGCGCGCAACGCGAAGACTGATTACTGTGTTGTCATTGCTGTGTCCAAAGTTGGCTTCAAACATCGCCAAAACGAGTCCTTTATCAGGTCCATAATTATCATGAATAATTCAAAAGAAAAGCACACATTAAGTGCCTCAGCAAATGTGATATTTATCACAGCAGATTCTATCAGTCCATGTTGGCCATAAAAAGAGTGTTGATACTGAATCTGAGGCCTTTAGCATTTGATTCCAATTCAGATTTGGTGCTCTCTGCGGAGAACATCGTAACAGGGTGTATGCAAATCGATGTACATCCTGTGCTGTCAGAGGGACCAGGCAGCCCCGCTTCTTTTCTTCCTCCATTATCTGACAACGAACAACAAAAACTTTCAAAACTGGTGTGGTCTGCATGGGCGTCAATCGTGTGATCATAAACGAAACATAAAATAGCAGTTTGCCACCAAGGCGGCAGTGAATAATTAAAATGCAATTTCTGAGAATTTCACCATCCTCTGGACATCTAATTACGAACCGCTTCATAAAAATTCAAATTGCAAATCATAATCGTCAGTGGCGCGTGTTCATATTAATTTTCTGCAATGTTGCCTCCGTAGTATCAAATTCTGACTGACAAATTGAAATAATATTCTCCCATGAAATTGTAGCGTTTGTCAGTGGTCAGACAATTTGTTTTGTTTTCTTTTTTGGGGACAGAGAATCTGTTGCTGTTTCCCAACTTGTACTTTGATCACAGAATTGAAATGAGTTGGACTTAAATGCACGAATTCTTTCAGGTCCAAATCCAAGAGGCAAACAGCGGTCTCAGCGACGGTCAAGAGAACAGCTTTGACTGCAGCAACGGTGAGTTGAGTTGACCCACTCTCGGCGGATCATGAAATTGACTGTCAAGGAAATATGCCGGCTTTTGATAAAACCGATGGACACACATCTGCAAATGGGGTGATTAGAAGGGGAAAGGACAGCTCTTGAAAAGGGATCCATGAGCAAATCCAGTGCGTGCGCACTCGATTGGCGGGTCCTCATATCACGCTAAGTGGCGCTCACGTCTTTCAGTTGTGTGCGCACACGCCTTGTGCGGAATTAATGCTCCGCGCACATGACACGCAAAATGGACAGTGTAATCCACGGTGAGTAGCACACGGCCGCTTTTCTCCAACACGGGCTGGAGTACTCACTGATGCATAGGAGGCAACGGAAGCCTTTATGCCAGGCGACGGGTTCATTGTCAGACAAGCCTTCTTTCCGCTGTGCGAGGACTGCACTCTCAGCAGCAGGAGGTGAACCGCAACACCGTCTGCCACCAGCAGCGCTGTGGAACATGGTGGGATCGTTCTCTCAGCAGGTCCCAAAATTGGACATGCCCACACAGTTGGAAACGATAATTCAGCGAAAAGTTGTCCTGATTTGGGAGGAATGCACGATTGCAACAAAAGCTAGACCTGCGTTCTGATGTGTGGATCAAGTCAGGATTTTCCGCGCTCAGTGTTTGCACAGGGCAGATACAGCTTCTGGGTTCCAAATTAGAAGTGTGTACAGGACAGAGAGACAGGGACCGATCATCTTTCTGCCTCGTTAAACCAGATAATCCCCAATATTCAAATCAATTATCTCCTTACCGCGCGCGATGAGTAACGCGGTGTTGTTGAGGGGCCAGAAATCCGTGTCATCAAGAGAAGAAAAGTGTCCGCCGTGTTCCGAATTGCATCACTTATGGAGTGGTTTGTTACAAATTGAAAAGGAAAGCACATCCACAAATGCATACCACACGAACGTGCGGGCATTTCATTGGAGCGGCAGATCTCTCCTATTTTGCAAAGCAATTCTGAAGAGCTGCATTCCTGTCTTTCTTTTGCTTTTGCAGTCTCTGGTTTTTCACAGCCCATGCAGGGCGTCAAGATTCTCAGCGCGTTGAGGGCAATGTGCCAAGCTGGACAATTTCCTTTTTCTCCGTGTGACGTCTTTTGGTTCAGAATCTCTGAAAGGAAACAAAACAGTGTTTTTTTTTCTTTTTCCTGAAAGAAATTGTGGATTCTTGCAGCTCTCAATACATCAATGTCTGTGGATGAGCAGCTCTGTCTTAGGATTTCCAGTGTTCTCCATATCGGATTATTTACTGTCTTGTGATTTAACAATGACATATTGCTCAACAAATACAACCTGACAGGCATTAAATTAAGCTCATTAATCTCTTAACTTCCACTCAGATTGCTTGAGACCCCAACAAAATATTATTCTCCCTGTGCAATGAAAAGCAGCTAATCGTGAATTATGTATTTTTTCAATTTGGAGTGTTTCAATTGCATCTTTCTAGAAATAAATCATTCACATTCTCATTTGCTTGCTTCACAGAAACCGCCGTTAAAATTAGGTTGCATTTGGTTGAAATTGATGACACAGAGACCCTTTTACAGGCCTCACAACGAAATGTTTAAAGGAAAGCCGTTTCTCTTTTACCATAATGGATTATGCACAGTTTAATTTATTATTTGAAATTCCGGCCTGCTGCACAAAAAGACCGGACTTGACCTGTCAGTTCAAGCAACGGCTTTGTGCTCGTCAGGACAGTCTGTCACCCTTCTGAATACCAAAAGCGGGGCCTCAGTTGGTGTTGCGCGGAGAAGGCGGGACAGATGCGCCACGGATGGCATATTCCGCCCACCCGACCGCGCGCGCACATCTGCAAAACTCAAAAGTAATCCTGGTCCGGATGGGAGAGGGTGGATCTCTCCAGCGACAATGATCCAGGGCATCCGCATTTTAAGTCTCGTAATTTCCTGTTTCAGGGGGCGGTGTGCGTCTACTTCCGACTGCGTCTGATGGGCAACCAGTTGCCCGTGTTCGCAGCGGAGGACAACCCAGCGGCACACGCCAACTCTGTCCTCACGAGGTAAGTCTGGCGTCTAAACCAGGGGGCTGTTGTGGAGACTGACATGCAAATATCCCGACAATACAAGCAACGAAATCCGAGAAACATCCAGCAATTTTCATGCCGCACAATAATCGGGTGATTTTCATTCTGTCTCGCGCAGACACGCTCCCCAAATCTTGAGGACTTTTCGCGGATGAAATTCCCCATTGGATATTCAGCCCACTTCATCCTCCTTATTAGGTGACCATAATAACGGGATTCGTCTGTATATCCGGCATAGTGCCGGGGAGTCTGTGTAATTCCTGTCATGTAAAGTCTTCCTACCCTGGCAAACAGCTCAATTGAGTAATCTTATGGACCTACTTGATATTCACAAGTTCCAATATCTCGCTCCGTCCGCCGCATTTACCAGGTTTATGCCCGCTACGATGGCCACTCATATCGCCCATACTTGAAGTTGCCCCGGTGTCTGCTCAGGCAAAGATATTGGTGATTATGTAAATGTTCCCAAAACTTCAAAAACAGCACTTTGTCTCACAAAGCAGACACCAAGTTCCAAGCATCTCATACATTTCCTTTGTTGGTTGCATTCAGGGGAACACATTGAAATATCTCTACATCATACGCGCTGTAATTCTGCAAGTCTTTTGTTCCACATCAGAGTTGTTCCTCAAATTTCATTGTGCTGTGACAGTGACTTCTCTAATCTCTAATGATAGCTTCACTGTTCAACATTTCAAACGCTCACATTAAAGCTTTCAACCCATTTCCGTATTTAAAGAGAGAGATTCAGTGCAATTAGCATTTTGACAGAACAAAAGCTGCCTAACAAGGCTGAGCTGACAATGAGAGCATCTTGCTGCAGGCAACAGCGTAGTTCAGTAGTCGCTACCGTCACCTTATTAAAGGCATTAAGAAGCCGTCTGATTCTTTCATTAGGCTTATCACATTAGTCATCAATGCGTGTGCCCCCAATGGGGCTCCTTCTGCTCCGGAGGTGTGTCGGGGTCAATTCCACTAAACTGGCGGGGGTGGGGAATGCCCTGCTTGTTTTCTTTTGTCCTGTGGCTGACTGTGACGGGCCCCTGGGCACGGATTACGAAGACCGAATGCTTGCACTCGAGCAGGTCCTTTCCGTTCAACCAGCCGGTCCCCTTTCTCCCTTGTGCCATATCTGCACGGTTGAAGAAATCAGAAGAGTTTGCTCAACCTGAAGAAAAACAAGAAGAAAACACTGAGAAGTCAAAGTGTTAGTATTCACAAATTTCCACAACCATCTCTTTTTCAAGCTTGCAATAACCAGACCGAACCTGGGCCAAATGAATGAATCTGTCGCTCAACTTTTCTTTCTGCATTTCTGCGTCCACCAAATTCATTTAGGTTATCAAGCCGCCTATCAAATGACGTGTCCGCTTCAAGTCGCATTGATAATTGCAAATCCAGTCACCAGAGTCCTTCATTAAGATTATCGCGCTGACCATCGGTGCCCCGGACCGTGCGACGGTCCGCGAACTCTGAATATCGGAACCTGGCGCGGAAATCTCCCGCATCACGACGTCAGCGCGCAGAACTGGGTCACGTCTCGAAGTGGATTCCTTCAGTCTGATAACATCGAGAAAAGCAAGCTCCACTGCACAGATAAACGTTCATTGCACGAGCATCTGGTCAAGTTGGAGACCTTTAGAGACCCAAAGCTCCGAATTTGTTCGGGCGCTACGAAGTTCGTTTGGACGCCAAGATGCAACAGATCGGTGGCTTTCTCAATTGAATGCAACCAGATATCGCTTTCCTCCGCTTTCAGATTTTTGACGCACTTGTACGTGCACAGTTGCAATGCATGGCTGCTGCTCTGTCCGGCCGTGCTCAGTTACGACTGGCAGATGGGGTCCGTGCCGCTGGTGCGCTCAGTTGCGGATGCGAGAAATATCTCGTCGCTGGTCTTCGTCGCTACACTCGCTGCGCTCTGCTTCGCCACGCTGTTCAAGCTGAAGGTATGAATTCATTTTACAACTGGTTGATCACAGACAAGCGGCGCAGTGCAGGTGTTCACCTCAAAGTTCATTACGAAGGATCACAACTTGTAGGAAAAGTATCACGTGTTTTCGGTATTGAGGTTTCCACTTTCAAACTGAGCCACCCGTCTCATGAACCCCTCCCTGAATCGTAACAGTCATGCAGTGCGCACTCTCGCTCCAGGGCGGAACTCGACGTCGCTTCGCGCTCGGGCTGCTGCTGCTCGTCGTTCCGTTCGTCCCTGCGTCCAACCTACTCTTCCCCGTCGGATTCGTGATCGCTGAGCGCGTCCTCTACACACCCAGGTACAAACAAAGTGACCGCGCCTTCCAATTTTGGTGTGCCTTTGGAACTGAAACAGAAAACGATTCAGTCCGTTCTCAATGGCCTGAAAATTTATTGCATCCGACTTCACACTTGTGCAGTTGCAGTGCCCCCATTTAATCTGGGAACATTTGCTGTAATAACAGTTACACAGTGGAACATGAAAGGAAAAATTGTATTGAGGCGCTTGAGTTATCGATGACTGATTGACATGACACCCAACAATAACACGGGCTTCAAGTTTCCGCAATCACAGCTGGCGACGAAAAAACATGATTGAATTTTCTCCTAATGAAGTTATTCGTTCACTTTATTCGCAGCGTTGGCCTGATCATATTGTTGGTGGAGTCGACACATGTGCTGCACAAACGGCTGAAAGGCAGAGGCAGTTGGGTTCTGTGCGGCCTGCTGATCGTGTCCGCCGCCTGGACGAGCAGAACCGTGATGCGGAACGAGGCGTGGCGCGACCGTCAGTCGCTCTTCCTGTGAGTTTCAATTGAAATCTTTGTTGCAAATTCAAAATGCTCAGCTGCTCAAGTTGTTTTTTGGTTGGACAGGGGTGGGGGCATTTTCGTGTGAATCACCGCACAGCTTTGTTGGTGCTTTCAATTAACTTCAAAGACTTTCTCTCAGAACATGAAACCCAAAACCTATGCACGTCTACAAAGGATATTTTGATCTTCTTTGTGCCGACTAATTCTGCTGCTTGATTCTTTGGCGTTGTCAGCAGCTCCTTTGGTTATCGAAAGTCAAAGCGGCGCTGCCGGAAGGTTATCTCGAGAGACGGAGCCTGGTCCCACAGGACTGGAGTCGCGTGCCTCATCACGCGTCCACAGCGCACGGGCCATGCATACATGGGAGGGGCACATTGCTGTAAAAGGGTACCCAGTGCAAGTCTTGAAATACACAACTTTGAAAGCACTCCAACAGGTCCTGAGCATTGATATCTCCTCTGAAGCCTCTTTGGAGAAATATTGCGCAGCAGGAATCTCGTGGAATGATAAATTCGCTCAATATCGATGTTCAGACTGTGATAAGTGTGTAACTGACCATAAAGGGACTATCAAGTACAAGAAATATAGGCTAAGAGAATCTGGTGAGATAAATCAACGTTTATTTGCTTTCTCCTCGTAATCGTTATGGAGAAGCGAACAGCGCCTGTTTGCTCCACTGGAGGAAGCTGAAGTGTCTAATGTATAGCCATCAACTCACAGCAATCCGTCTCCAAACAGGAGTCTCAATCTTGTTAACATTTCTACAACTGCCTCTGGTTACTTCTGAAGCTGTCACAGGAAAGCGCGTTTCGTTCCTTCCTGCTTGACCCTTCCTCCCCACAGACGGAGGGAACCCTGTGCAGTGCGTTGGGCAGTCTTGAGACTGCTCCAACTAGCATCTGCGCAGAAATATTTTTCATTGTGGCCATTTGTAAAAACTCTCCTGCTCACCAAGGAACCAGGGACCCCTGACAAAGGACCCATGCCAAATTTGTGCAAAGTTGAGGGGGGACTTCCTCAATCATCCTGAATAAGGTTCTGGATCATGTTGGTTTGATCCTGAAGCTTCCAACATGGAATCACGGAAAAGTTGATCGAGGCTGAAGTGGAGTTATTTCTGCGTATCGCTCTGCACTTGAGGTCTGCTTGAGGTCTGCTGACCTCCGCTCCTGGACGTCGTGATGAATGGGCGGCGGGGGCCGCCGCTTTGATGTAAATCCTCATCCGACTCACCGTCACTTGCTCTCGTGGCTTCGCACGCGAGCAGCGTGTCACGATATTTATCGCTCCGTCAGCCAGCGAGGCATTCATCACGTCCCAGAACAAGAAATATGACGTGAAGTGATAGATAATTGATGCGCGAGAGAGATGTGTCAGAATAGAATTTGTGGACGTCTCTCCAAATGTGACACCACGGTAAAAAAGAACAACGCCGTGACACAGTGCATGAGAGTCATCGGGCGTTTTTCACATTGGGATGTGGACGACTGTTTTCACACGGACACAGGTGAAATGTTGGCATCTGGACAGATTTCAAAAAGAGGCTGTGTGCAGTGTAATGCTTGGACGTCCGTCCATTTTCGTACCCACCTCCCCAATGGGAAAAGGGCTCAGTGCAGCCTGTTGGGACAAGAACAAAACGAAACTACGTCCACAAAAGTTTGAACTCGCAGATTTTCTCGCGTCTGAACAACACACACTTTCTCACGTCTCATGATTTTATGACAACAAAGTGAAGCCGCAGACTGTCTTTCAGTGCAGATCACTGTGTTCACAACTTGAGTGCAGTCACTGCACCTACAGACGGCTACAAACGTCAATTTTCACCGTCTCGTCTGCAGACAACACGAGATGGGACAGTACAAGTGCAGGCGACGCAGTGCCACCCACTTTCTCACTCATTTCGGAGTGGTTCTTTCACAAAACCGAGGGAACTGGGTCCGATGCTGCCTGTCATAACAATTCCGCTGATTGCGTGACGCCGGGTCTTTGACAAGCCAGGCTCGATGTTTTCTTTTGCCTTTTCCTGGGTTCTGCAGCAAGCAAGTCTGCAATCAGGAAGTCTTTGACAGGCCAGTAAATATTTACTGCTTGTTGAAGAACTCCCAAAGTGGACCAAAGGCAGCGATGTCACTTTCGTATCGATTTCAATTATTTCTTGTTTGTCAGATTCTTGAAGTCAAATGGAAAGATGTGAGGGCGTCACGCACATCTTGAGGCTCTGCATGCGAAGCGCGGATAATTTAGTTTGCACACTTGCGCTTTCTGCGTGGCAATCTTGCCAGTTGATGCCTTTCTGGTTCCCAAATTTGAACAGGGAGCTGAGCAACCAACCGCAGTCCGGGAAAGCATGGAGCTTCAGTTTCTGTTGCGTTGTTGAAGTTGATCGTGCATGTGCACGGGCAGCAGAAAGTCTCCAATCTGGTCAGAAGGAGGCGACAGATCTGATTGATATGTTTCTGTGTTGAGGTCCTTGCGACAGCAATTCATTGTGGTAATTAATACTCCGTCAAGGCGGTTTCACATCAGTAGTCAGCTTCAGAGGGAAGTAATCCTGGAGTCAGAAGCATAAGGACCTCTCCGAGATGATTTCTTGATCTTGTGACATTTTGATTTCCTCGTCCGCAGAGCAGCCAAGACACGCGCTGGACCCAGATTGGCAATTTCCGAAATTCGGAATTTCGTTTGGACGAGCCACTTTCTGCGCTTTTGCAATGCAAATGTCGATTAATGAAATTTTGTTTTTTCTTTTCATCGCAGATCAGGACTGAAAACCCTGCCACACAACGCGAAAATGCACTTCAACTATGCAAATCTGATGAAGGACGCGGGGGACGTGAGCACGGCCTCTCGTCACTACCAACAAGCAATAAGGTAGGCAGGCCCTGCTTTTCTTCCTGATGCGAACAATTAATTTGCTGGGCATTCACCAGAGTAACGAGGAAAAATCTGTGAACCACGCGCACTGAGTGATTCATGAAAGCCAATGACGAAGTTGTGGAAGCAAACACAAGTGATCGGCGTGTATCCGACCGAGGTTTCACTTCAGACGCATTTGGACGGAAAGCGTAACCACAAAAAAATGCGGATAAAAAACTGTGACAGCTTCGTAAATGTCATCATGCTATGGATCCCACAAACAAGCTGTTGTGGCAACACAAAGCGCAACCGTAGATTCATTCAATGAAGAGATACCGATGGAAAGAAAACATACACTCGTGGCAAGGCAAATATTGTATCAGACGTGGAAAATAGTTTATTTTTATCCTCACGCAATTATGATTGCTGTCGAGCAAATATTTGAGATAAATCTGCAGTGTAACGCGAACCCACGGCAAAGTCAATTGAATCTAGCATTATCCTAATGTGTAATAAGTCTGGACCTGATGGAATCCGGGTTGACCCTGCGGCAGTCTACTGATAGAAAAGTAAATGTAACCTATAACCAAGGCCAATCTATATTCATCAGTCTCAGACCCGCGGAGTTGCTCAAGTTGGAGAATGTCTTCCCCTCTGCATCGCATGCAGCAGTTTACACACGCTGCAGGTCCGTTGCGAATGTGGATTGATTCCCTCGCTGGAGAGGTCGAGATTCGCCTTTTCGGGAAGCACGCAAAATGGCAGGATTCAACCTCGACCAATTTGGCGCACGTTTCTTCTGTAAAGCGCTGAATCCAGCTGGACGTGATGGACCCACAAAGACATCACAGCCATGGCGTGCTGCAGTGTTTGAACAAAGGCGCTCCATTCAGTTGCTGTTTTCTGAATTTACTGTTTTTGTATTTGGTTGTGTTTGGTCTGACTCTCAGTGGGGAATCTGTGCTCATATATTTCACCAGGCGGCTCTGTGAAAAACATCGGGTCTTGAGAGGAATGAAACCTTGTTTCAGCTCGCACGTTTGAAGCCCTTCATCTCCCATAATCCATTTAAATCATTCCTTGTAGGTTCTGCCGGCTCAATCTGTGAGGTGCTGAAGGCCACATATTTGCATGTCCAAAATTGAGAGTGGTGCTGAGTGTGTCGAAGTATCAGCTGTAGCTGGATTCCACAATTTGTCAGACTCAAAGTGATTCTGAGATCGCATCAAAAGACGATAGGGTCAACGTGAACATTGAAGAAATTGAGTCCCTGCCACACGGAACACCCCGAGCCTCGCTAAGTGCGGCACGTTCCGCAGGGGAGTGATCTATCTTCGTGTGTGATGTTGTCGGATCCTGGGAAGCCTGTGGTATCTGTCTGGTGCTGCAGTGACTCTCCTGACCCTGGTTCCCTCTCTGTGATGCAGGTTGTGGCCGCAGTACGCGAGCGCCTACAACAACCTGGGGACGGTGACGCAGGACGCGCGCGAGGCGGAGGCGCTGTTCCGCAGCGCCGTGCGCGCCGCCGGACCGCGCGGACACGCCGGCGCACACTTCAACCTCGCCAATCTGCTCAGGTAAGTGCAACGCGCACCCGCTGTGTCAGTGAACATGGAGCGTTATTTTGGCTGCGCGGAATGGAGGGAGTTGTCGCACTGTGAATGTGTCGGCAGTTTTGGCCAGTAAAGTTCCTGTGATTGTGATGCCTTCTTGGAAAGTCCACAAATTAGCACTGCCACCACGCAAATTTACTTCGTGAAAGTTCCCACCTTTAATAAGCGCGATGGTTAGTGAGGCAATAAACGGTGGAGTCTGTGATGTCACTGCTCGGAAGGCTGTAATTCAAGGACCTGCAAGCACACACCCAGATGGACCGCTGCCTGTGTCGGCGTTTTATGGTCTCGGAGTCTTTGATGCTAATTCCCAAGAATGACTAATATTTCCCTGTTTACCTCAAGATTCTTGATATGGGCAAGTGACAGTCCTATTAATCAAGCCCAACCCTGTCGAAATGGGAGGAAGAAAAAGGTTACTGAGGGTAATGCACACGTAATGAATCCAGTGCTCAGAGCGAGTTGTTGGTGGAGCTGGATAAACCTCCGTGTCGACGACACAGCTGATGAATGCAGAAGAATGTTCCCTTCGCTTTGAATCGTTGGCACCAAACATTCACAAGGCGCCAAATGTCACGTCTGAAAAACCACGAGCCCTGAAAATATGTCGCGTGGAAACAAACTCGATGTGATTCGATTGTTGCAAACGCAGATTTTTCAAGTGCACGGTCACTTGGCTGTCGCAGCTTCAAACACAATCACTGGACATGATATTTCAATTCCTTTTCAATCGACCATCGATCCACGTCATTTCGGGTGACTTGAGCGCTGTTTAATACAGGTACAGAAAGCCAAATGATATTTACTATGATGTAGTGGGCATTTGCATTCATAACCGGAAAAAGGAACCGAGAAACCCTTGACCTGCCAGGTAATAAAGATTCTGGATGCGCAATGGGAGCTCATGACAAGAAAATTATTATTAGGAAAGGCCCGATGATGGGAATATTTCTGCAGAAGAAAAGTGTCGATCGATCGACAGAGATTTTCTTTAGTTCTTGACAGGACTTGAAGGCACGGGTTCCATGCCTGGCCAAATTTTTAAGGCGGACTTTTTTGAAAAGCAAAGTTGTGGAACTTTGTAGATTGTTTCGCCCGTGCAATGAATAAGTTCACGCGCCAAATCACGGAATTTGAGAAAACAAAGGTGTTTTCATCAGTGTCTTATGATCGAGCTTCTCAATGAACGTGGCTGCTCCTGTTCCAATTTCAGATCTCAAAACAACACTGAAGGAAGTATGTCCGAGTTCCGCAAGTGCTTGGCGCTGGACGCTGAGTTTTCGGACGCGCACTCGACCCTGGCGCTGCTGCTGACCGAGCGCGGGGAGCGGGCGCAGGCCGAGGTTCACCACAGGAGGGCGGTTCAACTGAGCCCCTCCAACCCGCACTTCCACAACAACCTCGCCGTCTTCCTCGCCAACTCAGGTGGGTCGCACCAAACAGCTTCGAGATGAAAGTTTTTTTTTGTTTGTGATCATTCATTGTTTGGTGAGTTTGTTTGTGAGTGAAAAGGGGAAGTAGAGTCCTTGCACCAGCAGGGTTCTGCAAAAAGAACTCAGGACCAGGGCGAACAGACCTGTGTTTTGGATTTCCCATCCTGCGTATGCACCAGCACTTCACAACATTTGATTTCAAGACTGGAAGCTTGAAATACACGAATCTGGGTCGGCCAATTCCTCCACAGAAAAGCATTACCCGAGTTTGCAGGATTAGAGCGTTACGTGAGGAAATCTTGCGTAAGCCCTGCGGACGCGGGAAGGGAGCCCCGTAGGCCTAATCACTGTTTTGTCAGAGTCATTAGACAACTGCGATGCAATAATCAATACAGATTTGACAGACATGGCAGAACAATTCATCCGAACTGTTTCAGCCAAAAACTGCTGCACGGCTCAGGAATGACAGAAAAGTCTTTGCTGTGGTCGAGGGGTCTGTCAAGAACGCTTTCAAGTGAAAAGTTCTTCGGCATGCTTACAAGAAAGGGAAACAAAGTTGCCTTTTCCTTGTCAGGCCAACAGTTGGTTTGTGGACCAAACTTTTTGCAATAAATCATTTGACAAAATGGAGACAAACTAGCTATCAGTCACTCAGTGCTCACCTGAGCTTCTGCAAGAACAGAGTGATTCTTCATCTATGGCCCTGCAGGAGCTGATGGTGAAAGGCACAGAGAGCGATGAACAAAGGGTGTGAGCAGTTTCGCAAATAGTTCTGAAAATGTTTTTTCCATCCTTTTCACAATCAAGAGAATAACAAAACCTCATTTCTGCAGCGGTTCTGGAGGGGCTCGCTAAGCCAACCCCTGATATCCAGACAAAACTGTTTGAATCCCCATTTTCACCCCCGGCACAATTTTATTTCACATGTCAGTTTTTTGTGCTGGAGTTTGGACCCGCACAGGCTGCTTGAGTTGCCCTTCCCTGGATCTTGCAGACTCTTTGGGCGATTGGTACCAATCAATGGCATTCAACCGAATTACTCTCCAGGAGCGCACTCGAGGCGTTTTCGGCGGAGAAAGAACTCGCTGTTGAAAACACTTGAGCGCCAAGACTTTGGGGTGCTCCGCGCAGCGGTCTACGCACCGCCCGTTTGATCTACGCCTCGAGCCTGATCTTCCCCCGCGATGTGTAACAAATCTGTTGGACAATCAATACCAACGAAGGTTACTGATTGCACGAGAGGTGTTGCAAGAAGTACAGTCCCCTCCAGGCCATCCTTGCAATTTCTGTGCCTGTCGTAAAACACCCCAAAATCCTGCAACATTGGCTGCTTCCATTTCCACGAAGTTTTCCTGCTTTACCTTCAACAACGTCGTGCAAAGCAAGATTTACCTTCCGTAGTGTCACATTCTTCTTCCATATCTTTTATGGTTGTCAACGGTGGCAACGCTTTTGCATTGAATGGCACCAATTTTTTGTTGCGAGGTGAGAGTGTGCCTTCAAAAAGTTGAAAGCAGTCCTCTAGCGAGTGAAGTAAAATGAAAGGTTGCTGGGAAACACCCATTTTCTGATTGAATTTCTGCATTTGATTCTTTCAGGCGACATAAAGGGCGCGCTGTTGAGTTACCAAGCTGCTTACGAGGTTGACTCCTCTCACTACACATCAATGCTGAATGCTGCCAAACTTTTGCAAACGCAGGGCAAAACCAACACTTCCAGAGAACTGTTGCGCAGGTATGAATGACTGCTACAATCGGAGAAAACCAAATTTGGTGAGCAATTGGTTGGTCAACTCCAAAAAAGGAAAGCAGATTTCCTTTGCTGACCGAATGTGAAAGAGCTCAGCTTGAGCCATTTTTGCGTTTCAGAGTTCTGTCGGTGACAGACGAGGCTGAGGCTCTGGACACTGCAGCGTCCCTGCTCTACAACATGGGAGATCTGGAAGACGCGTATCAACTCTACAGACAGCTGCTCTCTCGAGCACCGGACAACACCAAAAAATACGCTCTGAAATACGTAAGCACTTGTTTGTTGAGACAGGTTCCTTCGGGGTGAAAACTGACTCCACAACGCGACTTTCTTTGCAAGCAGATGGTTCACAAGCTGTTTCTCAGACGACCATGCATCTTTGCTGACATTCGTCCCCCTGAAAATAAAGAAAATCGGGTAAAGTTATCGTGTGGTGCATTTTGTCTGATGCATTCACAGGCCGAGATTCTGGTTAAGATGGATAAGCTACACGATGCGAGCGGAGTGGTGAGCTGGGTCTTAGAGCAGAAACCATTTGATGTCAAAGCCGCGCAACATCTTGCTAACATCTACGGCTTGTCGCAACAACACAAACAGGTATGAAGCCAGCAACATAAGGTGATTGGTGTCTCTTCCTCAGTTTTGGTGCTTTCCTACTCAAGCAATATCCAATCGGTTGGTGCTGTTTCTCGATGTGAACACTTCACTGTTGAAAGCAGCTGCACCCTTCTGTTCACAGGCGAGTCAGGTCCTCGAGTCGGCTTTGCGTCACGAGACGAGCGACCACAAGCGCGCGACCCTCTATCTGGAGATCGCGAATCACTTGAAGGACTCTGGACAACTGGATATGGCTTTCAAGGTAACAACCGATTTTTCGGTGATGGCGGAGGTGCTGGCCTGCACAACGAAAGACGGACTTTGGTTGCAGGTGCAATGTTTGGTGTCGCAAATGCAAAAATCTTGTGAATGTTGCGATACAGTCTGGGTCGCAGGGCTGTCGTGTTCTTTCTGTGCAAGATTCGCACCTCCATGTTCTGCTCTAAAAGTAAGCATTGAAAGAAAATTGTTGGTTTAAGGTGAACAAATGCTGCTTACAAAAGGCAGGAAGAACAGTCCTCACTGATTCGGCTTTCAAAGACAGCGCGCAGCAGACTTCAGCTGCTTTGAGATTCCGCGCAGAGAGGAAACACCACACGACATTCCTGTCATTACCGAGATGCACCGAGAGGAATTCATAATTTAATATCAAGATTGCAGGAAACAAAATACGGCAGCCATTAGTATTTGAGTCCCCAAGTACTTCCCGAGCATGAGTCTGGGTGGTGGGTGGAAACCTCCGAGGAATATTCAACCCGCCGAGTTTATGTATCAACTTTAATGAAACAGTTCCTTTTAATCATGAAAGACTCTTGTGAAAGATGAATCATCAAAGCGATTTGGCAATTTAGCTCGGAGGTCTGTTGCGACTGTTTTGGTATTTCAGACGGACGGGTTTGCCTTTTGAGATGAAAGTGAGCGACAACAGTCGTCGTAGGCTGAGCTCATTAATCATAAACATGTCTGCGAGATTACCGCAGAACGCTTGCATTAATCAGCCTGGAAATTGCAAAATATTCGACAAATTGCTTCAAATCTCTCAATTTATCAGCCGCACCGCTTCAGGCTGCGTTCCTTCCGTTGTACAATCAGAATCAAGATCAACACAACCGAGGCCCGTTCACGTTGTGTTGATCAGAACCCGAAAACCGCTGCATATCAGACGGCCGATCAAACGCGTGTCCCTCACGGAACGACGCAGTGGATCTGTGACAAAAGTTGCTCACAACCCAAACAACTCAAAAAAGGGCGTTCCCTCAGTCATGATGTCTGACAGCAGAGCGAAGTCGTCAGCTCCTCATGCGATCTTTAATTGCTCCTGCTTCAGAACTACCGGGAGGCCGTGGTCCTTGACCCCACGTGCGGAGAGGCGCATTTCAATCTCGCCGTCTTCTACCATCTCTCGGTGAGTGATTACCCGCTTCTGATGTTTGATTTCAATCTGCATAACTCAGACTCGAGCAAATTGAACGTCTCGAACTTCTTTATACGCTGCTGGGGAGTAAATTGGTGCGATGCGATGTTTTCCTCAAATTGTATCTCACCTCGTACAACGTTGCGCGTCGGACAGTTCGAACCGGAAGTTCGCAAATTTTCTTGTTTCTCCATTCGACACTATCCTCTGTTGCATGGCCTGGCCCTTGTTTTTTCGTGCTCACAAGACGCAATTCAAAGCAGAAATACTCCAATGCACTTTATCCTTCACAGGGACAGCTGTTTGACGCTGAAGTGCATTACGCAGAAGCAAGAAAATTGCTACCAAACAACCAACTCCTGCAGGACAATATTCGCAAGCTGAACAGAACCAGGAAGCAGTGCGAAAACATGAGCAATTGCTTTGTTGTTCCTCGCCTCGGTCTTTCCTGAATTCGTTACTCGAAAGAGCGCCATGCAGTCGCACGGTTCGGAGCCGAGCGGACGATCACAGGTTGTTTCGACGTTGGTTGCGCGCGCCTATCCTCTTCCGGAGCCCAAAAGAGGAACGTGGGATTCGCCTTTCAACAAAGCGTGATTTCCTTGAAAACAAAAGTTTGTTCAAGGGTTTCGATGTTGAACGATTGTTCCTTTCACAATGTTAATGTCTGGTTGTTCAACACAAATGCTGAACGATTATCATGAAATGAAATTGCGTCTTGGTTTCAACATATCATGAATGCATTGCACCTTTTTGTGATATTGTGTTGCAAATGTCGCTGAGATGTCAACACGCACTGCAATTTTGTACTGTGCAATCAAGAGAGGAATTCTTCTGAAATTCTTTGTTGCGTGACATCGAAAACAATTCTCAAGAACAAAATCAGAGTACAACGAGCAATAATGACGCTTCTTTTTGTGGGCTTTTGTATTGGAGCAAGTGTTATGTTTTGATAGGTATTTTTGTAGACATTCGTTAAGTTTACAGTGACAGAAAGTCAAATAAATGCTTTATATTTGCGATTGTGTCATTCTCTTCAGTGTACAAGCAGAGCTGTCTCCTCCGCAGGTCCACGTTAAGTCCGCATCAAATTCGCTGTCAAACATTCTGACTCACACTTCTTCCATCATGCACTGCGGCCTAAATTGTTCTTTGCCCAATTGCGTTTGTGAGGCTGAGCGTGCAAGCTGAGGTTCCTCCAGGACTGTCTTCTGGTGGTATCAAAAAAGGCAAATTATGAATTTTTTCCTCACCAAAAGAATGGATGTGGCGAAAGTGTACACTTATTTCAAGTCACGCCCCTTTTGTGGAGAGTCTGAAACAGCAAAACACACATAGGCTAACAAAGCCACAGTCCAAGACCCATACTTTGACAGGAAAACATCAATCAGTCGCGAAATCCCAGGCCTCAGTGGTTGCAAGAAGATGCTGACTAAATCATCTAAGTTTGGACTGTTCATGTTTGTCTCTCACTGTCAACGAAACTTGCACGCAGAAAAGTCAGCCGCCAATTGGAAAAGCATCAAGTTCGGTCAGGACGAAGATCTGCCAGGGCTCCACCTGGCACCAGCGCTGGTTTGATCGGAATCAATATGTCACGATCGGAGAGTGACATTAAGTATTAAGCTGTCACTCCGGTGGTGGTTCCAAAAAAAGCCTAATTTAAAGGCCCAATCCACGCGTAATTACAAGTCCATGTTCGAACGGAGTCCATTCAAATTTCAATGTTAATCTCACGTAAAGGAGCGTGAATGGTCATCTGCGGCACTCATTGCGTGACCAGCAGGAGGGAAACTGGTTTCATGAGTGTAGCCTCCAGCAGTTCATTTATTCCAATGTTGTTTCTTTGTATTTTCGTTCCATGTCACTTCAATAATTTATTTCTTCTCAAATTGTTGTTCGGCTACACAATATGAATGTCACAACATCGAAACGTCCCAAAGCACAAAATGAGGAAAATGCAAAATGTCCGTGAGAGTGCGCGTTTGTTTGCACTCCAATGGATCTCCGGTTTCACGGAACAGAATTTTTTTTTCATCGTGGAGCATGCCTGCATTCCCACCGTGGTGCACCTTTGATGACACTGGTGTTTTACATTTTGGTGACGTTTGCCGCATGCAATGGTCTTTTGTCGCTACACACCACAGACATTCAGGGGGTTGTTTCATCATTGTCCAGCTTTGTGAAAGGAGAACCACATCAGATGCGTGCGTTGCATTCGCAATGAACTTGTCCATGTGCACTGTGTTGCACTCCACTTGGATGAGGAAGCCCCATCTTCTCGGTGGAAAAGTCATAAATTGCTCAAAATGCGTTCAGGGCAGCAAGTCAGGACGGCCGCGGTGTCCCTCGCACAATCTGCTTTCAAGTTATTACAGCTTGTTCGTGTTCTGCCACATTTAACTAAAAGCAGCTAAGAAGGGAATCTGTATTGATCCCCATCATAAGTCTGAGGCCTTTTTCCTTTGTTGCTTTCATTGCTAAAGTAATTATTTATTGCGTGCAAAGACTAAAGCTCGTTCAAGATAAAAAGCCAGTACGTGCAGTTGAAATTGGGTCAGGCATCACCGTCAGACCCCACGAATGGGGCAAACTACGTGCAACCGAGGTAACAAGACGAAAGGGTTTTTTTCAGCACATGGTGCCTGTTTTTCTTTTCGAAATGGAGGCTTGGGGATCTTTACGAAAAGAAAAGGAGTGAGCTCTGAGCCACAAGTCAGTGCATGCAGCGCAACATTACTTCTTGAGAAGCAAATTTGAAGCCCATGGAGTATGTGTGAGTATGTGTGTGTGTGTGTGTGTGTGTGTGTGTGTGTGTGTGTGTGTGTGTGTGTGAGCTTGGTGTGTATGTGGTGTGTGTCAGACAAGAACGTGTGCACAAGAAGGGCGATGTTTGCCTCCCACAGATTAGGTCTGCAATGTGCTCTGCAGATTCGTGACTTGGAGAGAGTTGCCGCTCATGAACATTCCCAAATAAACTCTCTATTCAATTGGCTTTGCATTGATTTACGGTAATTCAGCTCAAATATTTGCAGGGAAAGTTGTGTAATCATATTGTAATTAAATCACGATGCAAACTAAACGTGACCAATGTGGTGAAAATTGCGTGTTTGGTGCTGATCACGTCCAGGAAGGACATGCAGTGAGAAAACAAAATGATTGAGACTTTTCTCAAACCAGCGTTCGTGTCTTTGAACATGTTTCTCCTCCGAACAAGGAGAAAGAATTTGCAAAATGTGGAAGATTCGCCCCCCCTTGGTACCATGGGCTGGCTTGCATTCTCTCTCTCTCTCTCTCTCTCTCTCTCTCTCTCTCGCTCGCATGAGCCACTTCAAATAACAAAAACCTCTTCAGTTTGTGTGAATTGGCCCTTCTTTCCCAAATCTGACACAGAAACATCGGAAAGTGAATGTCAATTCTGACTTGAAGAAGTTGGTCAGATATCAAGACTTGCCAACAAGAAGAGAGCCTTTCGTAGGACTCACAAGAACTTGAAATCGTGTTTGAAGACTGCTTGGTGATTGCAGTCAATGCAATTTGCGAAGATCAGTGTGGCTAAATGACATTACCGAGGAATCTGGCAATTTGGCTGATCCGTGGAGGAATGAAGTTACACAAGTGCTGGATGATGTTACTACCGCTTCACACATAGGAGACTCCTGATGTGACAACTTGCTGATATCAACTTATCAATTACGTAATTGCGTGCGTTAGAGCTGCGGATTGGATGTGAACTGTCAAGCGAACGCAAGTGTGATCTCAAAACTCTGTAGAAGTTGGCTGCGCGCTGAAGGCAAATCTATGCAAGGCATCAACGCTCAATCACGACACTCCATTCTCAAGGAGTGCTTTCTTTCCAAACCGAAGGAGATTACATTTGAATCACTCGAACAATTCTCAGGACAGTGATTGTCTTGACGGAGGACGCAGCTTATGTACGGGGGGGGGCGGCGGGCTGGGCGGGGGGGGGAGCACTCCCGAACGAGACGCGCTCA
>JAAUXT010005125.1_pt1 | contig 55256 bp, 60 predicted proteins | sample 7278171 | NCBI WGS metagenome assembly JAAUXT01 (sample SAMN14350112, study PRJNA611818) | marine sediment metagenome | isolation source: surface marine sediment (1.8m) | place: French Polynesia: Moorea | collected 2018-08
AGTGAGTTAACTGTCATAGCTTCACAGATGTCATTGTTATTCACACTTGTTCTGAGCAGACTTGATATCTGCTCAGAACAAGTGCGAATAACAATGCATCTGTGAGCTATGTTAGAATGTGACTGATACATTGAGATGATTCTCAGGTCACTTATTCGGGTGGCTCGTATTTCATGGAGAAACCCAAACAAGCATCCCCTTCAAAACACCAAAAACTCAAGAAAATGATGAGAAAATTACTCTTTTCAAACTCAATGATTTTCATTGGATGTCAGAGATTTGGACATTTTCTGGAAGTTAGGGAAGCACGAGTAAAAAATTTCGTACATGATTTGAAGTCTGAAAATTGAGGGTTCGCACTGTACACGAATCGCATCATGCACGTGGTTTTTTTCGGTTGTTCACCGTGTGAACAGTGGAAACGAACGCGAGCCGCAGACACTCTGGTCTCCAACAGGTCTCTTCTTTTTGGCCTGAATTACTCCGACAGGCGCACGGGTTCCTTTTCCACTGAGCTTGCTTCAAAAAGTTCCCAGAAAATATTCCGAGAATTGATCACAAATTGGAAATGTCCTGCGGAGCACTTCCTAGACGATTTCCTGATATGTGGTTTCGCGACAACGGAATGCAGACCACAGCCTAACAATTGCCGATCAGGCCTGTTTCCGCAAGACCAGCTGCGCAATTGAATACTTACACTGCTGAGAATTGCTACTCTCACACTTGCACAAATACACAGTGCAATTTCAGAATGTTCAACTCCTAAGAGGAACGAATGCGGCGCGTTTCTCCTGAGTTGCCGACAATCTTATTTTTCCCTTTGCGTGGTTCACCAGAACTTTCCGTGTCCCACAGCACACCATCACACACACACACACGTACACACACACACACACACACGTACACACACCGTCACACACACTGTCAGTCACACACAGACCGTCACATACACAGTCACACACACACACACACACACACCACACCTCTACGGGTGCAGAACGCACCTTGCCGAACAGCCTGGCAACTGTATCAAAGTCGAGCTGCCAGTAACTTGTAAACATGAAGGAGGTATCAAACTCATTGCAACGAGCGTGTTCAAGCAGCTCAGCTGCTCTATGCCCAAAGAGTCAAAATACACAAGGGACATTGTTCTGCACGTGATGACAACCAGAATTTGTGACTCTGGGAAAATGATGTTTCAGACTGACCTGGCTCGTACTTCATCCGCAGCTCGTCGACTTGCACCTGCAGCTTGATGATGGCTGCGCGGCACTGCTCGGCGTCCTTCTCCTGCGAGTAGCGCTCCCGCTCGCTCACGATGGCCAGGTCCTGCTGGTGCAGCCGGTTGTTCCGCTCCTGGCGCACCTCGTTCTTCAACGCCTCCACTTCATTCCTGAAAGTGACCGGTGTTTCTGATCTGCACTGACCTGTGAGTGCAGAACTGAATTCACTGCTACGGTCGAAGGCTTTTGACTGCAGTTGAAAAATTTGGGGGCAGAACCCTTTTTGGGAGCACGAAACACACCACTTGACCACAGATCAGGGGTGAAACCAAACCAGACGCGTCTGGATGTACGGTGTGATCCACTCACTCTCTGCTCGTCAGTAACGCTTTCAAGAATTCAACGTAGTTCTTCTCAGAGTCCTTCACTCGTTTGCTCATCAAATCATCGATCTTATTGTTCTTGTCTTTCTGCAATTAGAAGACCAGTCACACACTTGTGGTGCGCACACAACAGATCATGTGGAGTCGTTCAACAAATCACCACGTATGTGAGACGGACTTGTGATTCCGACAAGAACATGTGCGAGGGTGTTGTGTTTGGACTGACCACTTCTTGCTCCCTATTCCTCAGCTCGGCCGCCATTGTCTGGTTCTGATTTCGCACTTGGTCGAGCTGCTCGCGCATTTTCTGCATGGCGTTCTGGTCGGCGCGCCCGCGCCCCATCTGTATCAACCCGGCCATCTGGTTCTGAAGGAAAAAGTTCAGCCGAGAGTGCAAAACAGTCAACAGCAGTCTGTTGGATTCGACCGAGGACGACAAGTTTCCTGAACCACGAAGGCGCAAAGCCCGCACAGGTGAATGTGCACAGATTTCGAAGATTTCCAATGAACGATGTGCTTCTGCTGGGTACAAATCGGGTCCAACTCAAACAAAGGAGAACGTTTGGAGCCAATGACAACCCAAAGCCGTTTGTACGAGGTAGAATCAAAGTATTCTGACAGTCAACATGGTTTCAGCGATACCGTTTGGTCACAGTTGAGCGCACATGAATAATGACAAAGGACCTGACTAATTTGGTTGATTGGTCACACACCGCAGAGATCATGTCAACTGTCAGAATACTTTGATTCTACTACGTATTCACTTTCACACTGTGGAGATTGTCCTTCGTCGTGGTGTACAGCTTCGTCATGCTGTTGAGCTTTGCTTCCATGCTGATCAGGCGCTTCTCCGCTGCAACACGTCGATCTTCAACCTGCACAACATCAACAGAACCACTGAAACACTCGTGCTGTGGCATGCGACGGACACCTGTCATCCAGCGGATTTTTGGGGGAAGTGTTCGAAGTCCAACATCCAAGGTGTCCTGCAGATCACCAGCTGCATGATTCCAAGCGTCGTGGTTCATGGACAGCGCAACCAACTCCTTGTGCTGTGTATAAAATGTTCTAGTGACCAGCAAAGCCACCTACACTTTGGGAACAAGAATTGAACAATCGAGCTCACCTCTGCGAACAACGAGTTGCCTTTCTTTTGTTTTTGGCTGTTTTCCATCCTCGCAACACTCAGTTCGATCTTCAACTCCTGCACCTCAGATCTCGATTTCTGTAACATTTGTACCACTGTGCAACAAACGTCTTTCAACGTGGTGTGCAAAACCCTTCAAACAACCAGAAGGTGACACTGCTGCTCCGTTTCACCAGTGGTTTTTACCTCCAGCGCGTTGAAGTACGATGTCGCGCTGCACTGTTTCTCCTCTATGTCAGCCCTCGCTTCCTCGAGAAGGGTGGAACTCTTCTCCAACTCGTGTCGCAGCCTCTCTTCCAGCTGTTTCATTTCGCTCGCTTGGATAACCAACGCCGACTAAAAACAGAGCACACAACATGCCGTATATTGCTGGGCAGGCAAAAAGAACAAGAAGGCTGGTGCCTAGAATGCCGGCGGTCCAAAGCACGGTTTACAGGCTCACTGTGTTGAGCTGACTCTGCAGGGCCAACTCAGTTGCTCAGCAGTTCACTCAGCACAGTTCGTGAGTGTGGCGCAGGGGGGGGGGGGCTGACTGTGCGAAGCCAGCACAGTTGGTATGCTAATTGTGCTGGCACAGCAGTTATGCCCCCACCCCTACCCCACCCCATCAGCTGCTGACTGTACAGAGCAGTGCATAGACAGGTGGACGGACGGACGGAAAGAAGTACGAGGCTCAGTCATTTAAAACGTAGAACATCATGATCGGCACGGAACTTGTTGTACTTGTTGTTTTGAAGGCATTTAACTTACATGTTGCGCAACATAGTCAACAAATCGACACAATGGAATGTGTATGGCATTGTTGTGAGCACTGTAGAAAAAATTGAGGTACAAAATCGTCCTTTTCACTGTTCTAAAAAATGTTCAATGTCCTCCTCGGCGCCCTGGATTTGGGGGGGGGGGTAACGCATCCCCTCAAAGTACTCTCCCCTGAAGAGCAGGCATTTCCTGCACCACCAGATCCAATCCAGGAAGCACTTCCTCCACTGTTCCAGTGTGATCTCACTCACTTCCCTGTTCACTGCAGCAGTGAGCCTCAGCAAATCCCCATATTCCCGGCCGCGCAACCTCTTCTTGAGGAGTGGGAATAAGAAGAAGTCACACGGTGACAGATCTGGGGAATAAGGGGGGTGAGGCAGTTGTCTCCACTCTGTTGACACCAACCAGTCTTTGACAGGCTTTGCACGATGCGCAGGTGCATTGTGCATGTGGAGCAGTGCACGGTGAGGTTGTCTCCTCATCAGGATCCTCCTCATGAGCAATGACTCACGGGCCCTCTGAAGCAGGGGCAGGAAATTCCGGGCTTTGACTGTCTGGTTTTGGAGGCACTCCATGTGCACAATCCCTCTGCGGTCAAAGAATGGAACCAGGAGCAACTTCTTGCAATTTCGGGGGCAAATTGGCTCCTGCGGGTGATTGTCCTCAGCAGTCAACCACTGTTTGTTTTCCTGTTTGTTCCTTGGCTCGATCAGGTAAAACCAGGCTTCATCTGTGGTTGTCAAAGTGTTCAGAAATCCGGGTTGGAGCCGCACCCTCCTCAAAAAATCTTGACAAAACTCATGCCTTTTCCTCTTGTGTTCAGGTGTCAAAGAGTGTGGGATGAGCTTGGCTGTTCTCTTCTTCAGGTTTAGGTCTTTGTGAAGCAGTCTGAATGTGGAACCATGCGAGATTCCAAGTCTGGTAGACAGCTGGTCGATGTAGATTCGCCGATTGTCCTCCACTATGACTTTGCACTGCCTCATCCGTCGCCTTGTCCTGGCCCTTTGAGGTGCTCCTGGTCGGAGGATGTCACCCAGCTTTGTTCTTTCTGTACGAAATGCAGTGTGCCACTTGTAAACAGTACTTTTCTTGTAGGAACATGTTCCAAAAATCCTGTCTATGTCGGCAGCTGTGTCCTTGGCATTCTTCCCTAACCGCAAGCTGTACCAGATGCAGACACATTGCACCAAACGGCGAGGGATCCGCTGGCTCATCTTTGCCACTTTATCGGCCATTTCCGTGGCTTTGACACAACACACAATGCCTCACAGTTCCAGAAATGTTGTGGCACAAGTCTAGACTTCGACCCACTTGACCCTGACATCAGTAGTCTGCTGTGTCGCGCGCGACATCGATTCCAGTGCAGGCAAGTCCCGTGCCGATCATGATGTTCTACGTTTTAAATGACTGAGCCTCGTAAGCTCGCCTTCGGCGACCGCAGGCTCAAGAAAATATATATCTGACCAATCGGCAAACAATGCAAAAATCTTTGCTTTGATGCGTACGTTGTCTCTCCGCAGAGTTTCACATTCGGAAAGCATGTTTGCCAATTCCTCGCTGCTCGTTTCGTTCAGTTTGGTTGTCTGTTGCTCCAATTCTGCTTGCTTGGCAGCGAGCATATTCTCGAGTTCTGCATTCTTTTCGCCCAGCTGTCTCTCAACCAGCCTTCGTTTCTCCAATTCACTTTCCAGGTTTCCAATCTGCACAAGCAAAGCAAACGAAAAGACGTGAATTTGTGCTTTATCTGGCTTGGACACTTGAAAATATCCAAGAGAGAATCCAAGTAAGAAAATCCACCTGTTTTTTGAAAGAATCAACCTCCGACTGATATTGCAGCTCCAGTTTGACATATTCTTTTCGCTCCTCCTGAGCTTTTCGCAAACTTTCTATTTCATCGTGGTATTCCTGTTCCATCCTCGTTTTGTTCTCCAGCTTCAGCTTCAACGTGTGATTGTCTTGCTTCAGTGCCTGAAACCCAACCATCAAGCTTCACAACTGCTCTCTGCTTGGTTCACAAAGTGTCAACGAAGAATTCGCCCAGGAAAGCCACGTGGGACAAAAACACAACGGAACGACAGAGAGAACTCACCTCCAGTTCTTCACAGTACTTCTTCTGTTGCATCTCCATGTTTTGTAGAAGTTTGTGGTTGTCTTCGAGCTGCTCGTCCACAAGTCTTTCATGGTAGCCGCACTCCCTCCGCAGCTCAAGCAGCTCCCGATCCCTCTCCTGCACTTGTTCCCGGAGAACTGACACCTTCCCCAAAGAGAATGCCAAGGGCATTGAGTCGCGCTGTGAGGTCACCTCAGAGTAGATGTTGTGTGAGCAGGGGGAGGGGGTCACGCAGCAAGTTGCTGAGTGAGCCCCCTCCCAGTCATACAGCATCTGAGGTGACCAACTTGGAGTAGATGTATGAGTGGGCGGGAGGGGTCAAGCATGAAGGGGGGGGAATGAGAATGCCCCTGGCATTGTGTTGCGCATTGAGTTGCATCCACTTTTCCATGACGTAGTGAGGGGGTCTCACCCAGGTTTCTTTCTCAGGGTGGCTCAACTTTTCCATGACATTGTGACACCCTCCCTCCCCCTCACTACGTCATGGAAACCGGGGTGTATACAGACAGACGGATACCGATTAGACTCTTCTCAAGTCGCGCGACTGAAAAAGTGTGCGTGTACAAACATCAAGACGGCCCAAAAAGAACTGGCTCAACTTCAGTTTCTTTGAACGTCACTGCGTGTGACACATAGACCTAGAGTCTAGATCTATCGTGTGTGTGTCGCAGTCTCAACGAAAATATCTGAAGGCTGCGAAGCTCACCTGAAAACCGTCGTCCATGATGATCACACACAGCAAGTGTCGATCGAGCTTCCCTTGTCAACTTCCGTCAAGGGTGCCTGAATGAAAGGACAGGACAGTGGCTGGGTTTTGTGTTTCCCACAACATGTTTTCTGCTTGTCAAAAATGTCTTGGTGTCTTTCGTCAGTTGGAATTTTGTAGACTACTCTGCATGCGCCACCTCACCTTGACTCAATTCACTGCTCGCCCAGTTGACCAACAAGCAAACAAGAGATCAAAATGTCCTCAAATGTCACAGTTTCGAACTTTCCGCCATATTTCTCGTTCTGCAACCACAACTGTAGGTGGCAGCAGCGTCGCACTCATTCCCGCCTCTGCAGACTTGCGAAAAGTGACAGCTCTACAAGTCGTCGTCCAACCCGAACACACAGAAAACTTTTGAAGGAACAGTCGTGGTGAATGCACTTCTTGTTTCTCAGACTGGAAATGTCTTGTGCTCTGGATAATTGTTCACCAACGTGAGATTCCCTGGACGAAGCGATTGCCCGTGAAAGGGAATACTCGGATCGTGCCAGGGGCAAAATATGTGGTACCCAAGTATTGAACACGGAACATTTTGTTTGCCCAGAAAGTTTTGCCAAAAACTCGGGTAGCTATTCTGTAATTCCAAAAGTCAGTGTTGTGTTTAACTTGCATTATTTTTCTGTGATTATTTGTGTGCCGTACCCAAATTTCCGCTGGCGGACGGCCGCACAGCTGGGTCATGTTTGGATTAAGTTGAGCGCTTGTTTGACGCGGCAGAAAAGGTGAAAATGATGACAACAGATCCTTGTCTGAAACGGTTGCAGGCTTGACCCGAACCAGAGACGTTCTATATATTTGTACGGTCTCTGCCCGAACCCACACCACGCTTCTCACCTTTTTGACGCGACTTCTTCAACAAAACAAGAAGACAACTGGTGCAAAGAAATCCACACTCGAGGATGAGGCCAATTCTTCAAAGCAGGATCTTTGACTCCACAGACAGCAGTGATGATTTGCAGTGCGTGAAAGAAAAAGCTGCGTTGCCCTGGGAGGAGCTAAGGACCTTCATGACAGACTGAGACAGCTCTCACTCAGAAACTGGTGAAGAATTATGGTTGTGGTTAACCTTCGATCCTCAAATACTAAAGCAAAACCGGAATAGAAGTCAACTGATGCACCGACCCTCTTCTGGGCAAATGAACTGTGGCTTCGATGATTGACGCTAATTGTCCACGAGAAGGGGCAAAACAAAATATGATGAGAAAATCATCAAGACAGTGACAATCTCACTTTGCGATTTTGGCCTTGTTCATTTTGCATTGTTTTACATTGATCAAAGGTGAGGTGTTGTCAGATTGTCATCCCACACACGACTTCGAAAGAACTTTTTTCTCACCAGTTGAAAAGCATTTCGTAAACTTAATGTCAAAGAATTTTCAAAGAAAAAGGTGGATTTGCTTTTCATAAGACTCACTCCGAAAAATAAAACAACTCCATGGTGGAGCAGTTGGTGGAGCTAAATTTGTTACCGGACGCGCGGGTTTGTCAATGCGCCTGCATTTTGGTTCGACTTGGAGAAACAGAAATCTTGGTTCTATTTTCGCCTGCATTCCAGTCTCTTGTTGCCACACGGGCTGCCCAACTCTCACGCCCTGCAGCCTGTGAGCGGAGGGATCTTCAAAACTGTCTGTGCAATTTGTGCTCTTTGAAGGTTGTTATCAAAGGGGCGACGAAAATGTTCAACATTCGCGCATTTTTTTTTGTGAAAGGTACGACGACTTCTTCGTTGACTAAATCAAGGCACTGTGGCTTTGTTTATTTTGATTTCAAGTCGGAGGCACTTTGGTAACTGTAAACAAATCTAGAAATTTACAAGTCGAACAGCGAGACAGCTATCACAAGGGCAACAATCAGACGAAAGAAATTGGTGGTTTCCTTTTAAAATTTGTGATCGGGATATGTATCTTTTCAACTTGTTCGAACATTTCAATGTCACACCTCCAGAGTCTGAATTCTACAGAAGAGAAACACGCCCGCGTTGAACAATACATCATGTGTTGCTCTAAACACGTATTCACATGATTTACGCAACATGAACCGAGTTTGGCATTGAACAAAAAACTACCTGGTCATTTTTCAAAAAGTTGCATGGAAATGATTGGCAAACAATTTTTTTTTTGCGCACCGGATGTTCCTGTAACATTTGCATGAAAAGGACAACGGCGATGAAAATAAGCATCTTCAAAGGTTAGCTGTCCGCAAACGATTTCTCGAGAACAACATTGTGTGTGACATTTATGCATGTGAATTTGCGAGCCAAAATGCACGCGCGTTTGCACGCACTGAAGGCAAGATTCGATATAAATTGAGTTTGGCACACATCTGAAAAATCAACTCAGCTGTCAGTCGCTTTGCGGTTCACAACAACGTTGATGCGAACGAAGGGACAGTGGTAACTACGAAGCCTTAGAATCTAACGTATCTGTCTGTGCATTTGACTAGAAACTCAAAAATTCTGAAGGTTCAGTGATAACCTGCATTTGTGAAAATAAAGCTCCGAAAACGAGTCTGTACAATGTTTTTTGAATGCTTCACCAACCGAGTAACGACAAGAAAAGAAACGAAGGGTGCACAGATAAACTGATAACTGAGAAACACTTGAACATCTTTCGCCAAAGCACACGTAAATTCTCTGTTGAGGAAAATGAAGACATCTCGAAACATCCCATGTAGCCTCTCAACAAACAACATTCTTCCGCACTGAATCAGACGCCAGCGGCGCAACGAAGCAATGAAGAGATCCGTCCCCGTGTCCACTAAACATCTCATAAAGCGACGGAGACAAGCGTTCACTTTGAATTACGTTTCATTGCACAAACCCAGCCCAGATGATTCGAAATTATTTCGCAACTGAGAAATACACATTGAAAAACAAATGCTTCACTGAGGAACAAGTGCAAGTCAAATTCTGTGAGCACAATCGACCACATAAAACAAATTGACAACTTTTTGCAACAAAACATTTCAAATTGCGTTCTTCGAAACGTACACTTGTGCTGCCCTTGAATATTCCCCGCACACACGCACAAACGTTCATATTCACACCCATTCTTCACAAAGTAACACGCATGAACAGCAAATCTCTCACACGCACACACACGTGCACCACAATGCACTATTTACATTCTGTACACAGATTTGTAATTCAACACATTTGTATTGCAAGTAAATTGGTCCCAGGGCTTGTTCCTTAGGCTCGCATTTCATCAGGAACATGCTTGTGTTCGGCTACAACAGAATTATGTGCATTTCCCACTTCCTTTCCCGTGCCGAGTGGTGGTCTTCTGGCATCGAGTAAGTGTGCAATGGTCACTTTCGATTGGCAATTGTTGAAAAATGAGATCATATGTTCGCGACAAATTACTTCATCATACAACAGCCCACCTGCAATGGAGATCGGATATCAAAAATGCCCAAAAATTTGAAGGCACCAGCAGTGAGAATCAACTCAAGCGCAGGAGACCACCACTTGACAGAACGGTAAAAACAACACATCAAATTGCTTCATTTCACACAAATACTTCAAGTGTCTCAAGGCACAAGACATTTTGGATACGGAAAACCCTGTGCCATTCTTTGCGTACGAATCATTGCCCAAACAAAACACAAATTCAACTGTACAAAGTGTTTGCGAACTCCAGCACCAAAAGTTCTGTGTGAAAAGCGCACCATTTCCTCCAATTCTGTTGTCACAGTTTGCCCCGACAACCGCACGATTGATAATCGGTCAGCGCGTCAAACTTCGCCAAAACATCCACGCAAAAGTGACCTGCAAAATGTAACATCTCTCCACACAACATCTACTTGTCAAAGTGCGAAACTTGCAGGTGCCACGCGGCGCTTGGGCGCATGCGCCGCTGAAGATGCTGAGAACCGGATGTCCTCGTTACCTCTTCACTTCCGGTCCTCCTTCCCCGCTAGTCATCTCTTCCGGTGAACCTTGAGGTGTTTGGAGAGATGGTCGGAGCGAGAGAAGCGTTTCTCGCACAGCTTGCACTGGTACGGCCGCACGCCAGAGTGGCTGCGCTTGTGTCGCGCCAGCTCGTCGGAGCGCGAGAAGCGCCAGCCGCAGCCCGCCCACGTGCACGCGAACGGCTTTTCGCCCGTGTGGCGGCGCAGGTGCGCCTTGAGGTGCGAGCTCTTGCTGTATACCTTGTTGCAGCCCGGATACGTGCAGTAGTGGATCTTCTCCTCCACCTTCTCACCCTTCTCGTTGATGCTCGTGCTGATGGCGAAGCCCGTGAAGGGCGCGGTGAAGGACTTCATGCTCGGCAAGGGACCTGTCTGTCTTTGGTTGGCGCCGCCGCGACAGCTGGAGAAGGCGACGGCGTTGTTGGGACTCGTGAGAATGGACGTGGCGGCGGCGTTGACGATGGGACTCAAGTGCTGCTGCGGAATCGTCGGATGATTGCTCAGGCAGTTGTTGTTGATTAGGTTCTGCTGCTGCTGCTGTTGCAGGTCATTGTTCAAGGCGTAGCTTTGGGTTTGGTAGCTGACTGCATTTTGAGCGTCGTGGGGCATGAGGGCCGTGTAGTTGTGCATATTTTCGTTGGTTATCACCGAATGCACTCCCAAGATGTGACATGTTGCCTGTTGATGAGGCTGGTTGTTGTTATTATGCTGATGCTGCATTGCGTGGTGCTGCATACTCGCGGGGGAAAAGGATGCATTGCTGCCACTATAGTCAGCAGACATAACATGACTGTCAGTTCTGCTCAGACTGTCACGTCCACCGGACCCCATCGGTTGATACAACTGCGCGTGATGCAGTGGCTGCTGCCCTGATATGAATGGATTTGCACAATGATTCATGTCACTTCGTCCTTCGTATTGCATGTCAACTGATCGCATGCAAGACGAGCGCCTCGACTGCTGAGCCTGTTGACCCGCGGTCGGAGTCAATGGTTGTGTCGGAAACACTTGCTTCTGCTGTTGGCCACTTGAACTGCAGGGTTGCATACTGTCCATGAGGGCCTCCAGTCCAACCCCCAACACCACAAACTCATCGTTGCTACGCTCGTTGTTTGCAGTGCTCTCATTCATGAAAACGGCGTCCCCATTCGGCGTATTTGGAGTGTGACTGTACACAAGATCAGCGGGCTGTGAGCCTGCCGGCGTTCCACCCGAATTGCCACATGTCATGTCATCACTGCCAAACATAGCGGTGCAGTAGGAGTCACAGAACTCCGTGATTTGCTGATTCGGCTTGTTGACCACTGGCCCCCCTCCGGTCGAGGGTTTCTCGATGGAGTCGGCGAGCCCCTGCGAGAAGAGGTACTCGAGGTAGAGTTCGTCGTCGTGGCTGTCGTTGCTCCAGCAGCTCGAGGAGCTGGGGCTGTGCGAGCGCGCGTCGTCGGCGCTCGAGTCGCTCTCCTCGCCGGACGAGTTGAGGCGCTGCAGCGTCCACTGCTCCCTCTCGATGCTCGCGCACAGCGGCAGAAAATCCTCGAAGTTGATCTCCATCGCCTCCATCGCCAGGTCCTGGATGAGGGACATGTCGGCCTCGTTTTCCAACATCTTCACCTCCTCTCGCGTTGTTCACGGCAGTGAATGTCAAGTTCTTGTGTGATGTGTAGTTGACCTCGAAACAACAGTGATCAGAAGCACATCTTGTGGTGTTGAAGTCGCAACAGGTCGCTGAGAGCCAATCCCTCAAAGTCTGCAAATATCAAAGGCTTTGATACAAGTCTTTTCCAAAGATGCAAGAAACGTGCAGCACTTATTACCGAAGATCCCTGCGGTGATTTGTTTTGACAGTTCACTGAGCTCGATACTTGGCTTGTGTAAATTCCCTAAGGATTACAGGCCCTGCTTCTGAGTCGCTTCACCGAGTCTTTCCCACCAGCCTTTGACGTTTGAAATGGCACAAGTGTCTGTAAACAGGTTGCCGAGTCCACTTTGCGACCACAGCCCCTGCTCTGCATCTGTTAGCACCGGCGAATGTCTGCGGTTGGACCAGGCACTTGTCGTGTCACTTCGCACAGCTGATTTTTATGGTGGGGGTTTTAATAAACAACCGGAAAGCCTGTGTGGCATGTGTAAGCAAACCTGTCAGTTAATGATGTCAATAACAGGTCAGCAAGTGGTTGCTGCTTTATTTACCGTCCACCAGTCAAAACAGACGAATGACTGATGTACCTGATTCGCATAGGTCACTTCTGGGAATGTCCCCCGAATTCTGCCGGAATGCCTCTCGTCGTATCCGATGATGCTGTCAAATATTGCAAGTGTCCCTGAAATGTTGTAGATGTTTAATCCCGACTGCATGTGATCCCTGGAACAACAGAAAGTGAATGCGACTGCCTGCGCACTGTGTTACTAAGTGTCACAGTGAGTAATGCGAGGAATGCAGTGGCCTTCACTCGCTTTACTTTCGCCATGTTTCACTTGTTACATTCAGAAATGGTGGCATAAGCTAAAACTCTCTCACGTCTCTTCGTCTCGCTTGTGTCATGCAGCTAGTGGGGTATCAGCACGGAGATTTTTATTGGGGCTCCAAAAACACCACCGGAATTTTTTGTTCCCGTTGAGCTTCTGTGGCTTCAAATCACACACGCGTTGCTGGTGCTTGGTTACCACGGTACTTGGTTACATTGTCTGAAACAAAGAGCCAATGACTGTTTCCAAGAACTTACCGCTCTTCCCTGGTATTTTGTACTGCAACCCACGGATCTGCACACCTCTCTGAAACACAAAAGACGAGAACATGAATCGCACATCAATCTGCAGGACACCGGTCAAGCCGCAAAGCGGTCTTCTGTGTTTGTCCGTGCCACCTACGACGAAACACACACTGATAAGTATTTGCAATCAAAACCAAACAAATAACCTCAAATGATTAATTGCCTGTATGTCCGATAGCAAGAAGCGCACTGAAGTTGGCTATGACAGCCGACATTAGCTGGTTGCATCAGAACATAATCAACACAATATGAGAAGGCAGCTGACCCCTGGAGACACGTCGGGAATATCTCGACTGGCTGAAGTACGCATAGAAATTGCAGCCTTCAGGTATCCAAATACTTTGCCAAAATGGTAATTCAAGGAGCGTGGAACACAAAAGAACTCTTTTTGCACTTCCACTGATTTGTTGAATTTCATTTCTGTGGCAGAAAAAAAGGCGACGCACTTGAAGATCTGTCTCCGATTTAACGTTTTTGCAGAAGGAATCCACAGTGATCTGGTGTTTACGACCAACTTCTATCGACGATGGCCCCGAATTGTCCCGCATCGGACAGACGTTTGCACAAAACACAGTGATCGTTCAATTGATTTTGACACAAACATTATCCAACAGAGATCACAGAGGAGCGGATACTATCATCTTACCATGGGATATAATTGGGAAAACTGAACCTGCACTCGAGACATGTGCGGAGTAGATTATCTCTCTGACCATTCGACACTGGGAGTTTCAAGAGTTTGAGAACAAACACATTGTGCCGTGTGAAAAAGATGTTGGGAGAGCAGAACCGAAGAACAGAGTTTCAGCAACTTCTCTGAGCTACGAGTAATTCCTTGCAGTCGCAGCAATTGAAACATGTCGCATCTGTCCAATTGACATGACAAGTAGCAGACAGTTCAGGACATGTGGACCTGACCTGTGTCGGGCACCACATCCACGAAATGTCTGAGAGGAATGTTTCGTGACTCGCTGCCACTCTACGACGTACCTGTTGCATCGGTCACATGCACACATGTGTCAACCTCGCAACAAGCCGGGAGAAAAAGCGTATATTGAACGAAGAGACGAACAAGGTTATTCAATATCTGATTAGCCCCGCGAAAGCCATAGATCAAATCCCAAAGAGTGCAAGTGCTTCAAGCCTTTTCGCATTTTTCTGGTGCAAAAAAATATTCCTTTTCATGCAAGTTCTGAGACGGTCTCGCACTTGCTTGCCGCGCTGTTCCGACTGCATCAAAAGCATGCACACGAAAAAGGGAACCCCAACTCTTTCATCGAAGCACAAACACGTACACAATGTAAAAAATACAACAATGTCTGATAACCAAAGTTGTTCAAACAGAAATGAATCCTCACCTGTCTCGTACAATCTTCAAGTGGAATTGAGGTCTCGAGATTCAACAGGCCAATGACATTTTTCTCTCAGCCTGATGACACGCGTGCATGTGCGTGGCTTGTTGGCATTACGATCGGTTTGGAGGAAGATATGTCCCTCGATCTTAAATATCATGGCATGTGCAGTATGTCCGATGCACGTTCTTTGAATCACGCGTTCATGCCCTCACTCCCCTTGGCACGCAATGCTTCACTCAAAACCTGCCGATTCCTGGTGACCTGCGCACACTTTTGACCCGTGGGTGTCTGCGACTTGCTGCTGAAACTTCTGACAACAGAGGGAAGAATAAATTGAAGAACACTGACTTACCGTAGTGATCACTATCGCTTCCCTCTTCAGCTATGATCGTCAGCAAGTGGTCCTTGGATGATCTTGATCTTCTCAATAATGGAGATTTAAAGTCTGTTGAGAAGTTGATCAAGCGGTACGCGAGATACGAGCAGTGCTCGTATTCTCCAACTTGAGTGTCAGCACTTCACACCGTGGAAATGTTCGCTTTGTCACACTGATAAAAAAGTTTCAAATGTTCCCTTGTATGCACTGCAGCACCGTGACAAGCGGAGGAATGAACGCTTGAAAAGATTTGTTCTCTGATGATGTCTGTGTGATGGAATATTATCGCCGACAAAAAGCAACTTCTGTCAGGCCGAGATAACCTTTTACACACGACAGCACACAGCTACAGTTTTACTGAGTAGAGTTTCGTGCACATTGTTTTCGCCTGTCGGTTGCGAGCTCGTTGCCTGTACGCTGCGTTTGAGTCTATTTCTTTAATAAAATAGAGAGAACCTTTTTGCAGCAGGCATGATGGTCCGCACTGATAGTGTGACTCAGTTCAATGTGAAACCCAACGCTGACTCGCTTGCCTTTTATACCAGCGCTGACACATGCAAATAGTGCTGCACTGATAGCAGACGCTCAAGTCACGGGACCCAATGGGATCAAAGAGAAATTGATCAAGTAGCAAAGAGGTGCTCCTACAGGGTCCCTCTGACGTGTCTCGCTTTCCCTGGGGCTGTGACAGTCTCGACCAATCGCCGATCATTTGCAGGTTCAAGTACTTTCTCTTGACACAAATCAATATTTGTTCGTCCAATCAGCCGAGACTGAGCGGATCAAAGCCTTTTTGGGTGAAGAACGTTGCAGACGTGGCACGCACGCAGAGTGTCCTTCGCGAGTCGACGTGCATGTGATCCGACATCAATCAGCGCAGGTCCTGGGACACAGACAACATGCACGTCTGTTTTCGCAAAAAGTGTGCACAGTGTCACAGCATTCCAAGCTGCCAGTAAACCACCGTTGCAGAGATTACAAGTGTTGCACTGCCAGTAGCATTCTGCACGTCCATCAGCACTCAAATGATCCAAGCGACACTTGGTAAAATTCAGACATGTGCAGCAGACCCGTCACTTTTTGCGATTGGTGCGCTACTCCATTCCATTCACATAAAACGGCACTGATTAATCACCTTCACAAGAAGATCGATGTCCAGCTCCCTGGGTGCCACGTTCTGTATCAACAAGTGCCAGCTGGCTTGCACAGTGTCAATCTGTGCCCTTCACAGCATTTCTGCCTGCACAGTGGCTGTCACAGCTTCGGTCGAGTGCTCGCTTTGGATTCACAAAATATTCGTACGATCAAATAGCTCACACAGAAACAATCGAATAAATCAAAACTGTGACTACAATCACGTCCGAATCAGGATGCCCAAATCCCCCGAAATATGCAATCATCTCGTGACACATTTCTGCAGCGGTGATGGCACCGCATGTCGATACTCTTCACCCAGTGTCCCGAAAATCTGGACGCCGATGACCTGCATTTCTCTCTGACCACGAAAGCAATTTTCGTAAATGCCATGTCGGGTCAAAAAGGTCAATCGCTCATTTGACGGTTTCTTCACGTGCCTCCATGAGATCAACTTTATGGAACATTGTCTTCCTTTTTGATGTTTTCACCGGTGTGGAAAAATTAATTGGTTTTTGGTGCAAACAGAAACAGAAATGCTGGTCAAATCATTAAGTGAGTGTCGTCGCACAAGTCGAGTCCCAATTCAACAAACAGACTGACGCACAGCAGTCCACTGGGCAGCGCATCAAAGTAAATCTGGAGAGAGGTTACGTCCTGGTGATGTCTCAACACGTCCAAGGTGCATGACATAGACCAGCACGAAAGTTGCTTCACAGACGCGTCTCGCCTTTCGCAAATCGTCTCCAGACCCGAAGGCAAAATTTACTGACGAGTGCAAGTGTTTGGTGTTTTTTCATTGATGGATGTTTTTCAGGCTTTTGAAAGATGTGTCTTGCCTTTGTGTCACTCACACGTCACAAACTTCGAAAAACAGTTTGTGCACGCCATTGTTTTCAAGCGAATATTTTTCATTTCATCTGCAACAACAGATTTGTGCGAAGGGAACGTGTTGGCTCGACAAAGTAAAGAATGGCCTGCTGAAAACGGAAACCCCAAGTACTCGTAACTTAAATTGATTTTCCAAGTTGAAGGCAAAAGTGCGGTGAACGGACCAACCCTGCACAAATGTCACTCACGCACCTGGTAGATTTGGAGTCTGACGCAGACTGAAGGGGTTTTTGTATCATGTCCGTGTTCTTCGAAAAGCCACCAGTGCCCACCACATTTCTCTGGTTTCGCTTCGATCAGAACAAATGACGCACAGGTTTCACCCTGCTGATGCTCGTGATGCTCGCTCTTGACGTGCAAACAAGAAAGCGCTACGCTTAGAAGCCGCGGTTCTCAAATCGGCCAGTCTCCGGATCAGTCCAGTTGAGTCAGCCAAGTTATGTTGGCTGAGTTGACTCAGGGGCACATTGTTCAGTGTCACCTCCTGATCATTTCTCAAAGTAAAGCCCCCTCCCCAATAGACAACTCACTTGGCAATAACTTTACAACAGTTGCATGCAGGAGATTTAAACTTTCAGGTCAAAGTGGTCTTGTGGCCTTCCACATTCTGGTGCAGAATGGGTAAACCCAAGACCCTTTTTCCATGAAAGTCTGAGTATTCTGCAAACAAGAATTCCACAGTAAAAGAAAAGGTGGAGTTATCTTGAGAGCAACTCAACTTGAGCTGTTTGAATGTGTTATTGAGGTCACATGACCAAAAACATAACTATTTTGAAGGTCATCAGTAGATGTGCAACAAACCCAAAATGGTGACTTTCCATGAAGAAATGAGCCTGGGACAGCCCCAAATGTGCTTTCACAAACCCCAAGATTGTGGCTGTATCATGGAACATGCAAAGGCTGTCTTGCACCAGAATACAGAGGACAAAAAGACCACTTTAACCTGCAAGCAGTTACATCCCACATGCAAGTATAACAGAGTTTGGGCAATTTGAAAGTGTTGACAAGGTCATGTGACCAAAACACAACATATTGTGAAGGTCATGGGTAGGCACAAAACATATCCTGAAACAGTGACCTTCCACAAATGAGATGACCAGGAGGTCACTTGTCGCTCAGGCTGTAGATGAAGAAATCCATAGCAGAGCCATAAAACAAAATGGCAACCCTATATCCATATAATCTAATATCCGTAGTAGAGCTGTAGAGCCACAAAACAAAATGGCAGCCCCCATGCAGGTATAATGGCTGCCCCCACATAAGAAAACCAAAATGGCTACTCTCAAGAGCCCAAATGAGATATTGCCTCCTCGGCTGCCAGTACACAAATGATACTTATGTTTCCCAGGCTCCATCAAAGCCTTTCAGCTAATCAGAATGCATTATGTGCTCCAGCCCTGAACCTGGCATGGCATAACTGCTCACAGGGTGGGGTCACTCCAGGTCACATGTCACAGACAGACACATACTGACAATACTAGTCATGCCTTACATGACTAAAAATGAGCCCAGGACAACCTCAGATGTGTTTTCACAAAATCCAAGCTGGCAACCATACCATGTGACTTACACAGCCTGTCCTACATGGAATGTGTGGGACCACAACACCACTATCCTGTACACAGCCATTACAGAGTGATGGGTAAAGTTGAATCAAACCTGAAGACAACTCAAATCTACCTATTTGAATTGTTGATGAGGCCATATGTGACCAACAATACAACATATTTTGAAAGCCATGGGTAGGTGTACAATTATCCTGAAATGGTGACTTTCCATGAAGAAACAAGCCTGGGATGGGCCTGAATGTATTTTTACAAATCCAAGATGGCAACTGCACTGCATGACTTACATAGCCCAACCCACACTAGAATGTGGGGGACCCCACTTTACCATTGCTGAGTTATGGCAAAGTTGAGTTCCCCTTGTCTGCAGTGTTGGAGGAGCAACTCAACTTTGGGGAAATGATCAGGAGGTGATATTGAACACTGTGACATCAAAGTCCCAACATTGAATTTGACCCCCACCTTGGTAACTCCTGTGGCTGTGCACACACATACAGACTGGTGGCGACGACAAAAAGCGCGCGGTGAGACCGGCCAGGGGTCTGAACCGCGCGCTTGAAAATTTGGCGTTGTGGTAAAATTGATGTTCCTGGGCAAGCCAATGCCACAGTTCAAACCACAAATGAGCCAATGAAATGGATCACCGTGCAAAGTGTTGGACTCAAGTGTCGCTCGAATTCGTGGACATGCAACCGCACAACAGCTGGGTTTGCTAGTCTCCACACACACAAAAAGACCTTGTGGGCACCCGTTCCATTTTCTGACGTCGGATTTCACGTGTCTTGTTAGCATCGCATCGTAAAGCTCGTTTGCATCGGTGCACACAGGCTTTTTTCACCAGAACTCACAGGACTCGCAGAACAGTGCGCTTGACCTTCATTCCACCTCGCAACATTTGGTGGTCCCTGGTTTGAGCCCTTGGCAATGTCAGATGCTCCTCATCACAACTCTGAAATCGTTTGCCTTACCCTTTTTCAAGTTTGTTTGTGATAAACGTAGATCAGCAAAACACAGTAGTACTCGTGTTTGCAAGAACAGCTTCAGCTCTGTCATTCGTCCGCAACTTGTTTGTGTCAATGAAATTTGTCACATGGCTTTCGGAGAACCCATTTCGTATTCTACCCCTTTCTGAACTCTCGCTTGGAAGACAATCCACACATATCATGGGATCGTCTCTGCTTTCTCTTCCGGTGGTCCAAAGTCACTCTCACGGACGTTGTGGTTCAAAGCTCAATTGGAACTGACGCACAAATGTGTCTGCTCCCATTTTCACAGTATTCACAATGAAAAGCGAAATTCTTTGTCATTTGGCAAATATTGGATGCTTCAACACGCACCGTTCAGATAGCAACGGCCAAAATTGATTGGAAATGTACACATTATGAAAGCAAAGATTTGCGTCTGACAATGAAACGTTCAGGGACAGCAAAAACACTGAAGTTTGGAACCGACACACGCGAGTGCCTTTACCCAATGGACACACTGCAATTCCAAACACTTCCCAACATGGAAAGGGAAAATTTTCGGGCAAAAATCCTGAAAACCTGACAAGAAGTCAAATCTTCCTCTTTCACGCACACACGCACACCCACACACGTGTCTTCCCGTTTTTGCGCGCGAATCTACGTGCACGTTTTGTGCACACGCACAGGCCCGAAATGCCGCCTGGCTTGACAGTGAGGCGCTCCTGAGATCCAGCTCTGGTAACAGGCTCTGCCTTGTGACAAAACTTATGACAGATAATAACCCAGAGATAACCTGCGTTCGGAATCGATTGTTGTATCTCTGAAAAGTGAAAGGTAGTCAATAATCGATTTCCTTCGCTCAGATTCTCTGCCTCTTTGTCTGAGCACAAGATGAGGTCAAATTCTCAATACAATGATTTTCACTTGCAGCTGTACCACGTGAAAACTCACACCACTATTCTGACGTCTCGTTCTCATGCACGAGCGCATCGCAGGCATATTTTGCTCCACCACAAGCAGTTCTGTGCCAAAAATGCCATTTTTTGACGCAAAGCACCATGTCCTTGCAAAAAGCGGATTCACCAACCTGGACCCCGTCATCCCTTGGGTGCACGCTCCAGTCGCATGTAAACCTGCTCACAAACTCTCTGATGAACTTTTTCATAGTTCACAAGCCAGGGGTTTGGTTGTGGTGGTGGTGAACCATTCACAAGCAAGTGCAGAATGCAAACCATTTTCAGCCGAGTGTCGTGATGTGCATTTCTGCATGTGGGTTGCGAAAAAGTGACTGAGGTGGTGGACATAAAGAACGGTCACCCGTTTCAAAACAAATTTCCAATACAATTTCAGTGCACGTGAAAAATAAAGAAGACTGCGCCGAGAAACCGTGAGGTGCTCGGCACATTATATTGGTGAAAAAGAGCCATTGGACCAGAAATAATTTCTGACCGTTTCGCAAAAACAAAAAGAGCAAATTTTTGTGAAATGGGGATACCAACTTGTTCAAAAAATTCGTTTCACTCGCCTCTCTGAAAACCAAAGGCCAGAAAGGAATGCCCATTTTTTTCTGAAATTGGTTTTGTCAGGCCCCCTTCGACCAACTTTTACACACGCAAACAAGAGACATCGCAGTGACTGCAAGAAGCGCGCTCAGTTTTCGCCTTCTTTGCAGGGTGTGTGAATAGACTTTTTTCAACCAGAGTTCTCGCGTGGCGGACCTGCACGGAAAACACAAGCAGCTGTGCTTCTTGGCTGCAGCATCCGAGCGAAATCACAACGTGTCCCTGCACGAACGGGCACGACGACCTCACCGCAGAGCAAAGCGTCTCCGTGCTACATTGTCTCTCAATTGCGCCTGACACACCCACGTTCACGTTGATAGCAGCCGTGGCCAGATCACAGCCATCGCTTTGAAGTGTGGCGATCCGTGGCCTCTTCACGATCACTCTCACTTTTCAAGGTGAAAAAAGGTATCAAGCGATCTGCTCAAGAGCTGAATATCAACACATATTTACCAATAATAGCTCTCTTATCTCGCGGCGGTAAGAAAACACGGTGGCAGAAAAGGCTTGTTGTGGACATTAATTGCTCATCGATAAGTTTTATCGTCCCCGCAGATATGACAGACAACGATCCTGATCGACTCAGCCGCCGGCAAATCGTATCATCTCTTGAAAATCTTTTCTCGCGCTTCAGTATCAAAATTTAACAACTTGCTCAAACACTGATAATACATATGTTATGCCATGTTTGCAGAATTCAAGAGTCCTTCAGGACAGCAATCTCGACTAAAAAAGTCTCAATTCACATCAAAAGGAGACATACGTGCGTGTGTTCGTGAAAGAGACAATGGTTGTGGAACAAAAAGACTTGAACACTGTGACTTTTCCAGTCCCTTTCTCATCCTCTGAGGCACAGCACACCAAAAGGAGAAAAGGTTGAACGTCCGCGCGACCAACAAGGCTTCTCTGTACTCAGAATGCAAATGTGCTGTACTTTGAAGCACAGAGCACCGAATCAGTTTGTACAGATGCACAATTCATTTGAATGGCAAAGTATCACTGAATATCACATTTCGCACGGGGATTGATCTCCAATCACACACGTTGTGCCTTTTGCGAAGGTCCAGCTGCCCGCGCGCCTGCAAACAGGCGTGTGTTTCCTGTAAGCGACGGAAGAAGTTGCAAGTCCGACAGATGCATTGATTTGTCAATCAAGATCGACTCAGGAGAAAAAGGACTTGTCAAATCGACTGGAATGACGGATGAAATCTCTGCAGGTCAGAGTTTGGTCACAAGTTGAATCAGACATATTAATTCTTTCAAAACCTGCAACACAACAATGCTGCGCCGCAATGTCCGGCGCGGCATCCCAAAAACCAAAACTAGATCTACTCGTAGCCCCACGAACATTGCGCACTTTTCAACAACTGCGTTCCTACGTCTGCCCATTTTGTGTTTGACACACGCACATCCACGACTGGACATCACTTGCTTCTCGGACACGAGAGCAGAAATTGATACTTTGCAAAAACGCAGGGGCACGCGCTGGAACGTCGAAATCGGTCACAGTGGCATCATGTGATACACGTTTAGATAAGCTCTGTTTAGCCTGTAGAGTCTACGTTGGTGTGGTCCAGCAGATATCCATTGCAGTTAAACCGGACCTTGAAAAGTTCCACAAACACTTGACTTTGTTCAAACAAAACGAAGCACACACTTCAACTAAGTTTTGTTGGAGATGCAGAGCCTGGGAAAATGAGATGCAACTGTATGACCTGACGCCAGCGACACGCATCCACGAAGAAAAGACACAATTTGCAAACTTGCACACGCTGTTCCAGCAGATCCATTTCGACAAGGAAAAATCTGTTCTGTGCGGTTCCAAACACATCTGTTTCGAAAACCAATTAAGACACTGTCTCAACTTTGTGGTTCCTTGCTCACTGCAAGAAACATTTGGACGTTCTGATTTCACTCAGTAAAGTTCTTTGCAAAAAGTCGCGCACGTATCGAACAGTTCGCAACTTGTGTGCGCGTGAGCTGACAAGCGCGTTTCAGAAAATTTGCTTTGTCCAGACAAAGGGCATCTTCAAGTGTCCACGTCAAATGATCGTATCTGTTGCGCAAACGTCACTTTGTCGATTTCTTCACACAAATGGTATCACCACAATTGATTTTGGTACACCATTTTCCTGAACTTCTGACTGCAACACAAAGCACTTTCCTGCCATGTCTTGATCCAGGGGAGCACTTCTCCCCCAAATCGACAAATTGGGCTCATCGATAGCATTTGACCTGGAAATTATGTCAATGAAGGAAAGAACAATCTCTGAAAAGCCAACGCACTGGAGCTTGTCCAGATTGTCCAGGTCGCAGACTCAAGAGGAACGACAGATAGGTGTGGGAGGTGGGTGGAAGCAACCCACAAGGGGCGATTGTTTTCCATAATCGCCACAAGTTTTCTTCGTCGAGTCCTATTTTCAGCTTCAGAAAGCTGTTTCCACGTGAAATTTCACGTCGTGTCGCACGGATCCGCAGCACGTGACGCGACGCTCCCTGATGTCTCGCGCACACATTCTTGTTTGCGCGTGTGTGCGATTGAACGACAGCGACCCGAGATCAATACGAGACGGAGCTGATAGAGACCCAAAAGACCAGGAATCGTTACGAAGCCATCACACGTCGCACCAATCTCTTCCATGCGCTTTCGTTTTGCAAAACTTCTGGGTTTGGGTGCGCTGTTCAATTCACATATATTGCTGGCGCGAGCTCTGGTTGTCAGGTTCTGGGTACAACTGTGTGTTTCAGTGGTCTATTTGTGGTGTGTTGGGTCCCAAATGAGGCCAAAATGGTAAATTCACAATTTTGGGTTTTTGGTTTCTGCTTTGTTTGAAACAAGCAACAATGAGTCAAGGGTGTTTTTTATGTACTTCATCATATTGGAGGGGGCTTCTGATTTCTACGATCAAAGTTACTGGTTTTTAGGTTGCTGAAAATGGAAATTTGATTTTTTGGGGGTTTTCAATGAAAACATGTCAGCACATACTTTGTGCAAAAATGTTTGGTATGGAAGAGAAAGTTGCATGGGTTGTAAAGGGCAATTGGTTGCAGATAATGCCCATGGCATTGAAATAATGTATTTACTTGACCTATTTGGGGTGGGGTGGTTGCAAAAGTTGAACCTTGAAATTTTGTTGAAAAAATTTGTTTTCCAATGTAACCTTTTGCATTTGTTTGAAATATTGTACAAAATCATGAAGTACCTGTGGAGATAATCATTTGGCGTCAATATCTTGTTTTCGTCAAGGCAGAACTGTGGACATTTGTGTTCAAGTACCAAAATTTTGTTGACAGTCTGACTCAGTTGGTGGGTCAAAATAATAATTTTGGAAGTTGTTTTGGGTTTTGGAAAATTGATTTTATGTTTGTGCAAAAAACAGCATCTGAATGAGAGACCCTCAAGAGTTCATTCAAATCACCGCGGGGCAAAGGGCCCACATGTATTCTGTTTTCGAGAAACTGAATCGTAAACATCGTCTTGTGGTGCACATGACCAATGACAAAAAGATTTCGGGATGCAGTACTCAACTTCTGACGTCAGAGTTGTGCCAAGTAAACGCACTCGCCGTTCAACGCAGTACAACTGTCCTCGAACCGACTCTGATCACACAAACGTTCACACAAACGTGTGGTGAAGGAGAAAGTGAAGCAGCACAAAAAAAGCCATGGACAAATTCAATACATTTCAAGTTTTTCGTATCACTCTGTTCAAAACAGTGATTTCCGACTGATAGGTCTTTTGCAAAAACTTCAGTGTTATTTTTGGAAAAGTCCGAGGCTCCTTCTGTGCCTCACTGAGCAAGCACTCGGTGCAAGCTTTCACCGACGTCAATGAAATCTCACGTGTGGACGACGTATCATATCTGCGGTTTTCCTGGCATCTTTTTCATCTGACATCGAGTACAGGCTGTTGATAGCATTGATACAAGGGAAAATTATCGACTTCGCAAAGAAAACATTGTACTAGCCTTTCATACGAGCTCTCTAAATCATTTTTGTCGGCTCGATTGATGGTGATCTCCTCACTGATTGCCGCTCAAGATGCGCGAAAGCTTCTGTCGAGCAAAGTTAACATCTCCTTGTCAAGTGCACTTGAGAAAAAGGGACAAAACTTCACTTCGGGCAAGGTGTTTTCTCGGGAATGAAACCCGTGGGTGGAAGACAAATGATCTTATCAAAAGCTCATTCTCTGGAACAAAGAGACTGGCTGTTTTGTCCCAACTTGCAATTCTAGTCTTGACAAATTGCAGACGCACCATTGTCCAGACAGCAGACCTGGATACAGAGGCGGATCCACCCGAGTCTGTTCTGGAATGTCTGGTGAACAGACTGCACATGTGTCAACGCCAAAAACGTATTTTTCTGATCAGCTGTTTCAACAAGCTTCGTCTGTCTACCAGTTTGCCATTCTTCCGTGAACTTTAGCATCATGTGGACAAAAATTCTTGGGGCCAAAACCAGCTGACGCTGACTTCGGACTTGAGAAATGAGATAATGAGTTGCAGACAAGGAATTTGGCTCTGGCATCTGCAGAAAAAGCGGACTCAAGGACAATCATCCAGCCCGCAGGGAAAAGGAATGTGAAAGATCAACAGAACTGACAACTCAAAAAAATGACAAACCAACGGGAACCACAGAGCTACACAGCTTTTTAGTGGCAACACACCACCTGCATCGGAGACATGCAACGTGCCTGTGTTGAGCTGCGCTTTGTTTGATGTGCATAAGTTAGTTGTTCTTTTCACTGCACCAGATTTTATGAAAACAGAGTCGCAAAACGTTGTTCTGATACAAGCCGAGTTCAGTTCCTCAGCCATTCGTAAACGTGTGCTATCTCTATTTCAGTGCTCGGCGAGTCAAGTTCCAGGCCCGCGCATCCAAATCATGCGGGATCAAACACCGCGCCTGTGGCTTCTCCACGCAAATTTGGTGATCGGCAGGCATCCCCACAAGGACTCTCGTCTCAGGTGACAAATGATATTCACTCTTCCAATGGGGAGATAAATTCGTGGCTCTGACCACCCAACAGAAAGCACTCGCTCAATGCGTGTCGAACACCTGATTCGCGTGGGCCAAGATCGCACCCACTTCTGTCACCACTTTTACGTGACAAAACGGCAAAATCCTCGCGTCCCTTTGAAGTCGTGTTTGCGCAGATATCAAAACAAAATGTGGAACATTACGACCTTTCAGCCAAAGAATACTCATAAAACTTGCACTGTCATACGCAAAACATGCTTTATCCATTTGAGTGTTCGATTTTACAAAAAAAAGACCATTATTCAATTGGAATGCGATGCATTCGCTGCTTTGGTATTTTCACAGCTGAAAATCGCAACTGGTAATCCGCCGGTAAATCATCTATAAATAAGGGGACATACACCCTGCTAATTCTCGCAAGCCAACCAACAAACACTGACTGCGCCGATCTTGTCCGACGCAACAGTTCTTCTTGAGCAAACAAAAGTCCTAGGAATCGAACTCTGTGAGTTCGGTTCCTGCACCAAAGTTGAACTCGAAAAGAAAAGCCTTTTCACAACAAAATTTCGCCAGACGTTTGAGATTGTCGATATTTCGGTGTTTCACACATGTGTATCCAGAAAAAGATAAAGGTTCGTGAGTTTGTCAAAGTGAACAAGGCTTGGTACCTCGAGCGCACTTGATTGTCTTTCTCTTCTGTCTTCTCAAATTTCTTCATCGTCGCTCAGCTCCCAGATCTGAAAACACCATTACAAATCCATCAGAATGTGACGTGAAAAATAAAAATTCCCGCAGACATTTTGGTCTTTTGGAACAAACTTGTTTTGCTCAAGGTATCTTTCACGCACTTTGCGTTTGCGCCTGTTTGTTCATTCTACGAGTTGTTTTTTCGCGTTGTTTTTCAAACCGAAATAAGAACCAAAAGATGAACTCGCCTCGTCGTCAGCAGTGTCAGCTTGCAGCTTAGATAACCCAGTCAGGTCTTCGAGGTAGTTTGGTTCGTTGAACGCTTTCAGAAGGAACATGAAGCCTTCTTTTTCGTACTGTTGGCACACCTGCAAAGACAGCACTACATTGCAAAAAGTGGCCGTTTCGCATAATTTAGATCCAAAGATACACCAACAACAACACCAACAACAAAGTGTTGACGTCACGAAGTTCAGATTATTTTGACAGTGATGACAAAACCAGCAAATAAACCATCGCGCAAGTTCAAGACACCGGTTCGGCGCTACTTTTGTGACATAAGTCTCCCGGGAAAATCACGTGCATCTCCACGAAGATTTGAACCATGCCAGTCACAACAAACCAAGACATAAACACATCACAAACTGGTGTGATCTCTGCAAATAGCCACATCCACTGTTTCTGCCTTCAAGTTGATACCTCCCGCCGATAAACTCGCGCTGAGTTGCCGTGGTTTCGCAAAGTTTCAAGTGGGGTTCAAAGCAATGCAAGACCACACACAAGTCAACTTTCCCTGATTACTGTTCGTGCTGCCACTTTTTCTTTGCGAAAACAAAGAACAGGCCTCCAACGTGTTCAACGATACAAAACGTTATTTTCAGAACAGCAATAATGTTTCAAGAAGTTTTTTTTAGTACCGCCTTTGACGATAACTCACAATCTGGGAACAAGCTGTGCACTGGTCAAACGCTTTGGCAGCCGGCAAGATCTGCTGAAACCTCGACAGGAATCCTCTGATCTGCAAACAAGAATGAATCTCTTAGTTTCTTTGCAACATTGCACAGCTTGTTGTGAGTCCTGTAACTTGCTTGTGTCAAGGGTTTTGGACGGAACCCAAACTCACCTGATGTGGTACCAAGCCCAGAGGACAGCCATCTTGGATGGGCTGGTCATCACCTGAACTTGTGTCAGCCGGAGCGTTGGCACTGCAACGAAATTGAACAAGATCCATTGGATCCTTGTGTGATTTCCTCAGGACTGAACTGATCAAATCAACTTTTTTCCATCAAGGAGAGGGCGCAAAAGATCCTTCGAAAGTGCTATCTTCATTCGCTCGTCTTTTATCTGATAGCTTGGGCCATTGACAGCCTGGGTCGTTGTCTGTCGTTCACAAGTGCAAAATTCCTGTTGACGAAACAGCAAACGCTGCGTGGCAGAGTCTGTCTCTTCGCTCCAAAATAGAGATCTACCTGAACTCGTGCGTCCCAAAATGCGCTGTTTGCAGAAAAGTTGTGCGCGTGTTAATTCTACAAGTCTTCAAGTTTGAGCTCCCTCCCATACATCAATCAGTGTCAGACCCAAAAGTCAAGGACTCCAAATCCTGGACTCGCCACAGAAGGTCAAGGAAAAGGACGGGGCAGTTGCATAGCGCGTGGTTGTTCATACCCGGCAGGGTGCTGGAGCACGGACACCATGAGCTCGACAGCGAGCGCGGCGGCGATGTAGGACATACCCGGGCGCGACACCGTGCACTGCTGGTCCAGCGTCCGGTCTTTCGTCGACTGGAAATCAAATGTCAAGTCTTCACCGAACCAACATTGTGCACAGATCCTGTGTGAGGATCGAGATAGCCTGGGTTGAGGTCCGTACGCGCCAGGTGTGACCTGGTTTCAAGCCCTTTCGAGTCAGGGCCTGGAAACTGGATATCTGCGCACACTAGAAAGAAAGTTGAATTGGTTCAAAAGAAAGTGGAACGAAAACACATCAACTCACATCTCCAGGTGCAACAACGTCGTTGCAGAAGTAACAGCCAAGTTCACTCCCAGGCACGTTGTAAAAAGACGCTGTATTCTTGGATGTAGAAGGTCCGTCAGTGGAAGCGACTTCTTCGGTTTCCATGGTTTCTTCCTCAGTCCTCACTCCGTGTCTCACCACCAGGAACGAGTCAAATCCTAGTGCCGTGTTGATCACCAACTACAAGTTCAGGAATTGGAAGTTGTGGGCAGTGTTGGTGAAAAGTCTGATAAATATGTGTTTTCCCCAAAAGAATTTTTCACACAAAATTTTCAAAAATGTGTTTTCACATGTGTATCATGTAAAGGACAGAAGAATGCATGCAACACCTTTCGTTTTGAAGCACCAAAGAGAGTTGGCAGCCACCGGCTTTCCCTGGTGTCCATCAAAAGAAAGACCACATCATGCGACTCCACTAATTCCTCCAGCTCTGCTACGTCTCTCTTCACCTGGTTCACATCTGCATCTGTTGGTGGAGAGCAGTATTGACATCTCTCGAAAAGGAAGAGCCGACCGCGCAGACAGAACTGTTCGCGCTCTATTTCACACAGAATCAATTGGCCACTGAATTGACGCCTTGCCTGTCACTGTGTGGCCCGGCATGGGGATGGACAGCGTGATTCCTCTCGCATTCTGAAATCGAAGTGGGAAACAAGACAGAGTGACCCTGTGCAAAAACATCTGGGAGTGCAAAATACCAAAGCAGATCCAGAAACCCGATGGTACACGCACCACGCCGGGGAAGATCTGTTTCAGCGCTTCAGCCGCCGCTTCTGCTTTGGGTCTCCCTCCGGACAAACTGTCCGCAAACGTGAACAGCGACTGTCTCACCGGATTGGAATACGAAATCTTCCCGTTGTCGACCAGAGTCAAGTTCCGAACTCCCCAGCCCTGAAAAATCAAGCGGTACTCCACCAAACAGTTTCACAAAGAACATACCAAACACCAAATGCGACGGCACAACAAAGGGTCAGGTCACGGAGAAAAAGGAATGTTACCAGGAGACACCTGGCGATGTTGCATCCCAAGGTTCCGGAGCCGAGAAGCAAACATTTGGTCTGCGCGACTTTGTCAAGGTTCAGTTCTGGAAGCAACCGCCACCGCATCAGCTTCAAGTTGAGGTCCACGGCGGATTCTGCCAACCTGCGCGATACCCAGCAGTCAGTTCGACTCGAAGTTACTGCAGGCGTATACCACGGAAAGCAGTGAAATGTGTCGATCTTTCATGTTCCACGACAACTCTCACTTTGTAGGGTCCATCGATGTGCTGAGATTCACTTTTCTTGGTCCAAGCTTCTGTCTTTCATTTTTCTCCCAACCAACACACTTTGGGCATTCTGAAGAAAGAAAACCAATTTTTTTGACACCACCAAGGGCACAACGGGCCACACGAGCAAGTGGTGTGACTGTGTACTCGAGAGAATAATTCTGCGCGAATGAGGCTCTGTCGCACCTGTTTGACTAGAAATATCAGGCAACTCCACTGTGAATATTATGCTGTGTGAAATTTCCCGCCTTCCTTCCTTCGTTCTGTCTCTCAAACACACCACCTCAAACTCTTTGGAATCATGTCCCCTGCACCTATGGAATGGTATGATCTCACGTCAACAAAGAGAGAAGAGAACGTGCAAGTGCAAGAAAAGTACACCAGAGCAACCAACTGAGACCTTGAAACGTTATCACAGCAAATTTCAAAAACTCTTGAGCACAAAGAAAACCACAAAAATTAATATTACCAATGGTACGCTGCCAACGTGAGCAGATTTCGGAGAGGCCAGCCTGGATGCAGCTCGAATGTTGAAGGATCGCAAACAGCCAACATCACCTGGTCACAAGAACTGCAAGTTCTGATGACTACGAACACCATGCACAGTGTGGGACCAAGCTACCAAGCTGTTTCGCCGTGGCACTTGCACACACACACACACACACACACACACACACACACACAGAATGACCGGAACTTACAGGTCCACGCTGGCTCAGAACATCATAATCTCTCAAGCGGCCACACACAAGCTCGTCTGCTTGCAACTGAATGAGGAAGTAGCCGATTTGTTGGTCACAAAGCACCGCGTCCTGGTTGATCAAGCTGTTCATCTGAAAAACACGAACGTCCCATGAGGAAAGCAACACATCAAGAATTTTGAACACAGGCACGTCCTGAGGACTTGGAATATCTCGAGGGCGGGAGGAAGACCCAACCAAAATCCAGACAGACCCTGGCCTCCCAAAATCTCTGCCCACAGGGTAGGAGGGGGGGGGGCAAGTTGGGTGACCTCCCCACGGAACAACTGCCTCCAGCAAGTGCCAAAAGCACAACATAGGCTCCCTCCGACGCGCCTGTGCAAACACGAAAATAACAGGCGTCTTGTTTGTCAGGTAAAACAGCACTGATCGTTCAATGATTTCACCTGTTCTTGAGAGAATCTGGTGCTGATGGTCTGAACGGTCGATGTCAGCATCACATGCTCCGGAGCAGCAAATGCAGGAAACGTAAACCAGTACCAGTAGTTGTACTTTTTCAAATCCTGCATCGAATATTTCACAAAAAGCGAATGAAGTACAACTCAAGTACGAGGCCAACGAGTGCCAGTCTAAAGAAAAGTTCAAATCCACTCACAGCAAAGGCCAACACGGCGAATGATGACAACAGCGACGGGTCATCAATGGCTTTTCCAGATGTGATGTTGTTCCACAACTGTACGCGAAACGTTCAATCGTCACACGAAACAGTTCATGATGAACATTCACAAGAGTCACATGCATTTGTCTTTCATCGGCATTTGCAGGTGAAGACCACTTCTAAGCGCGCATCAGTTTCACCAAGCATTGCTCGCACCTACCTGACGCCCCTGTTCACTGAGGAATGCCATCTTGTCGTAATTTTTGAAATCGTCAATTGTGTTCGTGTTTTTCAAAACACCATGACCACGGAAATTCCTTGGTGGAGTCTCACAATCACTGCAAATATTGATAAAATTGGAGCACGTGGGACACCAACATCTGAGCACAGCGAGATTGTCTCAATTTCTCTGAATACACACCTGTCGAATGCTGTGAAATCCAAATTCATTTGACATGGAATTCCTGGTGCATTCCCTGCAAAGCAAAAGTTGTCAATGAAAAAGAAGCCAAACACTGTACAAATCCCTGTGCAAATGAGTGCAAATTGACGAAAAGCTCGTACCATTGAAGTAGAAGCCATGAACTACTTTCGGTTGGTCATCCAATCCGTACACGTCCAATTTAAGTTGAGACAGTTTGTGCCAGAATCCAGTGTCCAACGCACTGCTGAATGGAACGAACTGCAGCTGTTTCGCGTTTGACGCCATGTCACAGAACTGCTTGGGTGCTCTCAAGTCCAACTCACGTTCCGATGTTCCAATAATCTGAAACACGAACTCTTGAGGTCTCACACACAGACGGCCATTCTGTGGGACGTAAAGCTGACACTCGAACACTTGCGAATCTCAAAGTCGCGCTATGAACACCCGGCTGCAATTCTGTGCAACCACCCCAGTTTGGGTTGATTTCCTTCAACATGTTGCACCGGACATGTAGAGAATTTTGACACACCAACGTGCACGTGAAACTGAAAGAGGTGTCATCGCAACCCGCCCTCGACTCGCTGGACCACTCCAAAAGGTCAAGATTGCGGACATTCCGTGTGCACCAAAAATCCACATTTGCGGCAAGTGTGGACATGGCAGTGTCCCAGGTCAGACATTGCCTGCTTCTTGCTGTCATCGTAACCAATGGTGGGGGGAGAGGACGTGACCATGTGCTTGATCAGGCGTGGCCATGTCCCAGGTCTGACACAGCATGATGCTTGCGGCTCGTACTCAGTGGGGGGGGGGGGCACACTATCATCATACCAGGGGGGTAGCACATGACCAGGTCCCAGGTTGCTGTCATTCATCCTCCCCCTGCACAGACACACTGTAGATCTAATCGAGACTGGACCAAGCCCACGGACCGCTGAACAAACTGAATCGAACAGCTCGAAGTTCTGGTCACACGAGGTTCGTTCCCGGCAGAGCAGATTCGCTCCACCATGGTTTCATCCAAACAGATCTGTGACCTGAGCCGTACCTTTCAAGGTCCCCACACGTGTGCAGTCTGTCGCAGAATAGATTTCACTTGTGACATGAATACGTGCCACCAATTGCGAAAAATGCAAGTTTACTTCATTTCTGTTTACCTCGCGAAGTCACATGATTTGCTCTTGACTTCCGGTTCGGTTCGCGCTGCTGACGAGATCGCAACGTGATTGGTGCAAATTAACTTTTGTGCTGGTTCGAAAGCTGGCTTTGACACTTTGCGAAAATTGTTAGTTTTCACTGTTTTCTGGCTATCTAGTGTCGCCCCATCTTATGCATTTATCTCTTCAAAGCATTGGAAGCACTTCGTGCTCACTTTTGTCACACCAATGTGAAGATATTGGGCAATGAGAAGGAAAATGAAGTTGGCCGATTTCGCAACATGGACATTGGTGGCCTCTTGCTGGGTCGCTTTGTCTGCATCGGATGCAGACTCCAACATCCAGGTGAGGAAACCGTGATTCAACCAAACAAATGTTATCCATACTAAACAGTGAACCAGAACTGAAACAGAACTGCCGCGTGCACAGTGTGTGTGTGTGTGTGTGTGTGTGTGTGTGGAGTTTGTGCGGAAAATCTCGCACTCTGATTCTGTTTTTCACGTACACACCTGATTTGTTTCAGGATGAACGCTACGTGCTGGGCAAACAGAAGTACGAAGCCATCAGAAGAGAAGCTTCCACAAGACCAAGATACAACAAGTGTTGGACAGACGCGCTGAGGTCATTGGAGTCTGGCTGCAAAGCCCTGACCGATGACCGACAACACAGACTTGCCTTGGCGTTCACCAACTGTTTCTTGGAGAAAACAGGGAGAACAACGTATCCGTGTACAGAAGAGGCTGACGTGAGCTCCTGTACGGAAGGAATGGCTGCAGAAGCCTACAACACCTACACAGAATTTTTCACGCACACCCAGAACATCTGCTTTTTCCTGCAGTCACAGATTTGGCAGGATGAGGCTGATGAGACAATCTCAAAGCTGGCGGACAACTCTGCCGCGGTGGCCCAGCAGATAGAGGATTCCAGCGTATTACAGGGTGACATCATCAAGAAGCAAAATGAGTCAATACGGAATCAAGAAATTCTGCTCCAGCACGGCAACGATCTCAGACTGACACTTGAGGAATCGTCAGTTGATGTCCAGAAAATGATGGAGGAATTCAAAGATTCTACGTCGGAGCAGAGAGCGATGATTTTCGAAGTGTTTGATCGGTGAGTCTGGACTTGTTCTCACGCGGTCATGTCAGAATCTCTGTGCCTGTAAATTTGTGTTCACGTAACAATTTATGTCATTTCCAGGTTGAACTCGTTGCAGTCGGTTGTCATCGGGGAGTTCACGGGATTTTATTCGTTGGTTTTCTACGCCGTGTCGATTTTGGTCTGTTATCTGCTGACGTCAACACCCAGAACCAGCGGGGCGAGGTGAGCGCAAAAGATGCCGGTGATCGACTGCCAGTGTTTCAGAGAAGACTCGGACATAGATTTATAGATTTATTTCGTTCTGCCACATCATGAAAGTTTGCGTCATTCAGAATATCCTCAAAATTGTCGTCGTCGTTTGGCCAGGTTTTACTTGTTCGTGCTGATGAGTATGAACATCCTGTGCGAGAGATTGATCGTGGCGACAACGAGCACCGACGCTGTCGACAGGGACGGGCAGGCAATAGACTGCAATGTGAGCAACAAATTTGTTGATGTGCAGTAAAATGAAGCAAAACCCCTCTGATCAGATCTGGAGTCACAGAGGCTCTTCCACAACTTTGCAGGCATTGCTGTACGGACGGTTGTGGTTGTGCCGAAAAATCTTCACGACGGCTGGAGTTGTGCTGTGGATGGTGTTCGCCTACAGATTCACAGACTACAACTTGGTGAACAACAGACTGCTTGTCGAAATTCGAAAACAAAACTCGGATTTGAAGCATCTCCTGGAGTCTTCTGTCTGTGAGTGTTCAGTTGATTTGATTAGAAGTTCGAAAATGACCCGAGACACGAAGAGCCATTGAAGTGCTCACAACTTTAAAGGTGCAGAGCGTTGCTTCTGGAACAAGATTCACGACGACTGCTGCATTTCATTGACAGCTCTCAACGCGACATTGCCCGGAACGCACGTGCCTTTCTTGCCCAATGGTGTCGGTCCTTTGGGTGAAATTACTGACCACAAGGCTGGAGGGGACCACCCAGACCACGCAATGCAGCCGTACAGTCCCATCAACACAGGTTTGGTGGGGTTTTTTTCGTTGAAATTCTTGCGCATAAATTGTCTCGCATGGGCCCCGGACTGACGTCCCGTGTGTTGTAGGATACGAGTCCGGCTCTGAGAGTTCGTCAGGCTCGAGTGACACGGACAACACGTTCCGTCCTGATGACGACAGTGACTCTGAAGCTGCGAGTTTCATCAGTGTCAGCAGCAGGAGAAACAGGTCGGCGTTTGGTAATTCATGTCCCCACCGATTCACAAAGCACATGCAGTTCGGGCAAGGGTTTGGCGTGCCTTGAGCCAGTGACTCAATTTCAGGATGAAAGATCCTTGTTCTTTTTCAGTCGGGAAGGTACCCCAGCCATGCTGGATGAGCTCAGGTTTTTGAGAGAATCGACTCCGGTGAAGCAGATGTCCAAGTTGTTCTCGACTCTGACGGGTGGCAGTGTGGACAACAACACCGAACAAAGTAAGATTGCAGTTTTTGTGCGTAATGTTCTGGATCCTGTAGCAAGGCTTTCGTTAAATTGCCACTTACTCTGTTCGAATCGCAATTCATGCAAATGGTTTTGCAAGAGTAAAGTATTTTTCGCAACAGGTTTTGAAGACGTGAGTCCAAGCAACGCGAGCACCCCAGTGAGAGGACGACGCGGGCGACCGAAGCAAAGCCCCAGATCACCTGAGGTTTGTTGCTCTTTTTGTCACCAAAGAAATGGAACAGTGAGAAACAGCGTGCACCAATCCACTTGTTGGTCGAGCTGGGTAAAAACTGGCTGTTGTGTTTCATGTTGACACAGGAAAGGAACAGTGAGTGTGTTTCTGTCCATTCAGATGCACAAGCTGTAAAAACATGTGGGATTGGGCACTTGGTCAGGGATCTGAGGAGCAGCCATGCACGCGACTAATCCGAAGGCACTTGAGCTTGAGCGACAGTGACATTGGGCGTCGGTCGGATGAACCCGACTAACTGGCCTGTGATCCCATTGGGCTATTGGCACACCCTACCAGGTCTTGTAGTCCGTCCTGTCTTTTTGTCCCACCTGTCATCACCGTTAACCCGGCCTCGAACTCTTGGAAATTGGGTGTGGTCATGTGGGATGAACGCAGATGGGTGCGCATGTCCTCTTCTGTGCCCCATCGTCCGCTGGCAGTGTCGCACAGGAGGTGGGTGGGCGGAAGAAGGGGCAGGCGAGCCACCCCGACCAAAGAGCTTCCTGTAATTGGGGTGAAGAAGGCGAAATGGGGTGGGGTGGGCCAGCTGAGGCCAAGGCAAAGATGGGCGGGGGTGGGGCTAAATGAGCTTGGATGAAGTGTGGGTTGTGAGAGCGAGCCTCGGGTTCACACAAAGCAACAAATTTTTCACTGGACAGGCCTTGACGCCCAATGGCTTTTCTGTTCTTTGATCGTTGACCTTTTCTTCACTTTTCAGGAGTCTTTCTTGAACCAAAGCCACTACAACCTCCGGCCTCGAGCGCCGCGGTTCACCAATCCTTTGGTCCACACAGAGAGCGAAGAAGATTTCGGAAAACAAGTCAAGCACCTCGCCAAAGTAGCGATCAGAAACCGAATGAAAACTCGCTACACTGTCCAGAGACGGGCGAGAGGTGCAGATCGCTTCAGTTCTGATGACAGTTGAAAGGCTCAGCTGGGAGCACGCGTGCAGTTCAATGCTTTTTTCGATTGTGTCTGTTGATTCATTTTGAGCTGCTCCACGTCGTTCTCTTCTTTGCGAGAACAAAATCGAGAAATGTTGGAAACGGGCCCACCCAACACCAGATGTGTGCGAGTCATTGTGGCTGCCGAGTGTGCAAATTTTTGTCGATGTTGGCTTTGGGTGATTTTGTTGTGACTGTGATATCGTGGCGTTGACGAGAATCGGTATTTCTGGGACGTGATAATGTATTTTCAAACAGATATGAACGGTCACTTCAGGTGGGACTCGGACGCAATGTGAACTCAGATCTCTGGATGTGCCAGCGTTATACGTGTTTTGTCGTTTGGTCACCACACTTGCCTTTTGAGTTGGCCTTGATCCAGAGAACTTTGTTGGAGTTCAACGACTGGACTGTTTTCACACAGCTTGATTGTGTGCCGCCCCCCGGCAAAATCTTCAAATTTCAAACTTGGCTCCAAAGTGTCAGAACTTGGGAGTGGTTGGGACCGTACAGCCCCTTCCTGGAAACAGCTCCTTGAATTTCCAAGCGGTTCCGGTACACGAATATGACGCGTTCCTGGCTCGGAGCGAGTCCACGCTGCGAAGTGTTCTTGTTTTTATCTGCATCTTTGTGTTGTCAATCTTGTGATATTTCATCAGTCTTCCTTTCTTGGTGCGTTTCCCCTAGCTCACTTGACAATTTCAATTCAATGCCAAAACACCAGCATCTTGTATGTTCAACTGAATATGTTCAGGACCAGAAACTGAAACGGATCCAGGACCAAGCTTGTTGGGTGTCAGGTCGTCGGAGGCCTGAAGAGGGGCAGGATGTTTTTGTTGGTCAGTATGGGTGGCCCGCTAGATCTGCACAGCAAAGGACATTTTGTCTTCGGAAGGTTTTACAGCAATGCAACTGCCACACAAGCAAATATGGTTGTTATTTATGTGAATAAAATGGATTTTGCAGATGAAAGTTGCAGAGATCAGGGACAGACTCATTCTGTTTGGACAGTGGGTGACGCAAGGCAACAGTCGTGTCGCGAGTGAAGTTTTTCTGGCCGAGTCGACTTTCGAACGTGGGCGGCAAAATTACGCTTTGCGCACGCCTCGACACACCGGAAACTAAGTACACGTGAGGGTACCAAATAAACTAGGTTTATTCAGAAATGACGTCAACAACAGTGACCAAAAGGCGCAAAATAAAGTTCCAAAGCTGTAGCGTAGCAACGCACAGACTCTCAGCGTGGACAAACTAAAAGAGCCAGTTCCGGGAAGATATTTTTCGAAGGAGCACGACATGAACGAAATGAGCTCCTTGTCCTTGGGAAATTTCTGACGTGGGACAGCGTTTGAAATTACTTTAGAGGCAACTTCTCTCTTCAAGTTGCAATGTCAGACATCGGAAACGTGGTTCTTCCACCTGTTTTGACCCACTCGGCACTTTCTTGACGCTCGATCTGAATCCTGTACACTCAACAAAATATATATGCAGTAAAACAACGTGAATTGCACAAATGGAAAGGTTTTTATGTACAAAGTAAAGTTGCGTATACAGCGGAAACTAGTTGTGCAGTCAACAGATCCCATGTACTTCCGTTTTTGAGTTCATTCAAACGTCTGACAAAACATTCACAAACAATGAGCTTTTTTCACCAGGTTGGACATCAGAAGCACAAGGAATCTGAAAAACGAGATTTTGTCTTGAGAAGTTTGCACATAAAAACTGTTTACTTCCAAAATGTTGTCCAAGACAAATCTTCAGCAAACGGACATCAACCTAACAGGCCACAAAGTGTTCACACGAAGAAAAGAAACGTATTTTACACACAGACGGAGACTTTTTCTTGTCCTTTCAGTCAATAATGTTGACAAACTAGTTTGGCAGAAATCAAGCCCAACATCGAAGTCCAGCTCGCGTTCTCACCGCTTCAACAACGGGCTCAACTGTTTTGAACACCACACTCAAAGTCTCGCACTGCTGTCTCAACCACAAAAGAAAAGCTGGACCAATTTACCCATGTACGTCACGGTCATGTGGTCTCAGTCTGTCATCAACACATGATGATCACGGACATGATCGTGACATAGTTGACAAAGGTTCGCAATACTACAAATCATGCTGCCTTTGAATTTCACCTTTGCAAACACCATTTTTTGCCCCAATCTTGCAAGCGATAGAGTGGCATTTTGCGGACAAAACATTCATCAGCTTTTTACCGCGCAGGCAACACACAAACACCTTCTTACGTCCACGTTTCTTCAAAAACATGTAACATTTTCTCAGGGTATGCGAAGAAAATTAAATATACGACAACCTGTGCAACAATTTTTGTACACAACGAAATTTACAAGACAGCGGAATATTTTTTTCGGAAATGCACAAATGCACCGACATTTGAACACCAAGCTTCAAACAAGCGATCCGTTTGGTTTTCGACCTGCTCATTTGCAAATGTTCCGGTTGTTGTCCTCCTGTCCAATCGCTGGGAGCGATTTCCACGCACATGTCAGAGAACAAGCCCACAGTCAATCCTCACGTGCACTTCTCACTGTTCGTCTGGTTTGAACTTCTTGGTGGTGGCCATGCTGCCGACCATGTTGAGGACGCCGGTCTTCGCTTCCGACAGCGGCATCGTTCGCTTCACCGCCATCTTCGTCGCCGTTGGGCTCGTCGCGGCATCTACAATACGTGAATTTCCCAGTGTGGTTCGAGGTGTTTGGATCCACAGTGTGGTGGGATGGGATCGCCGGGGTCGTTGTGGGGATCACACGTTCAGAATTTCCCCTCTACTCACACAAGACAAGCGATATTCTGCCTGAGGGACCGTCAATTTTGACCAACGAAAACGGGATTTCAGCGACTACATACCTTGCAACCACCTGACTTGTGTGGCGGGGCCGTATCCCTTTTCGTTTCTAGCGGCGATTCTGAAGATGATGGCAGGCTTGGTGGTGTAGTCGATGTGCGCCGAAGCAAGGCTGGCCGTGGTGACGGTGCATGACGGCGTCGGACCACAGAACACGCGTACAAACGACAAGTGCGCTGGAGTACCTGGCTTCTGTTCAACCTACAAGACGAGCAATGACAATGCATAAAGAATGCACAAAATAACCATTGCCTGAAGATAGAGTTGCACGGTATTCACGGGCGTCGTGGAGGGTACACACCTGTGGATTGGCGTTTCTGACCGCCAAGTACACCGAATACTCCGTGATCTTTCCAGCTGTGTTTTGTGGCGGTTCCCACGACAAGTGAGCGCCTTCCGTACTCTGAAATGTTAAATTTGTGCGTAACTTCAACAAGTTGATGAACGGACTGAACAGCTGATCGCGCGTTTCTTCACAAGCCGCGAGTACAAACAATCTTGTGAAAGGAACTGAACTTGCTTTGGATTTTTTTTGGAGGGTGGTGGGGAACTGGCAAATGTAACGAACAAAGATTGAACAATCAAATGTTCGTCTCAACAAATAATGAAGCAATACACGGGCAGACTCTGTGTCATCCGTTTATCCTGAAACAATGAAACGCCACCTGCGTCCACGACTGTGCCGCAAACACTGCGACTTGCTTTGGACATCGTCCACAAACTACGGGTTGCACACTTGCCCCCATTTCACCAGAAGGAGATCCATTTGATTCTTGCGCTTGCACACAAGGCACGAAATGCTCCGATTTGAGTGAAATGCGCGTGTCGCTTCTTTGCAAGCAAGTTCCTGACGACCCCGGAAAAAGGACCAGTCAGACAAGCAACTCAACGTACGCGCACAAAATGTTTTTACCTTGCTGATTTTGATGGCGGACGGTGCCCCAGGGAATCCAGGCATGCACGTTTTGAATGCGGAGACCTCACTGAACTGGCCCCTGCCGCAGGCGTTGATGCCGGCCACGCGGAACTTGTACGCTGTGCCGGGCAGCAGGTCCTGTCGCTTCAACACACTGTTGTCTGGCACGCTCACCACGTCAATGTCCTGCAGAATAAGAACAGGTTCAATGACCGTGCGAAACTTGCCCACAAGAGACGAAAGGCACAACCAGTGCAAACTGTGACGAAATCAGCTGTTGGGTCAAACAAAGTAGCTTGAAATCAACATGAAAAAGCAGTAAAGAACAAAAGAGAACGTCAGTCTCTGCAATACATACACTTACATCCCCATTGCCCTGGCCGGCCTCGGATGGGAGATGGTAGTTTGAGACGATACAGGAAGTGCCCTTGATGATCCCAACATCGTACCATTGGTTCACTTCTTTCTTCGTCACCACTTTGGTGGGAGATTCAGCCTTGATCTCCTGCAACGCAAGACAGATCCGATTTTTGAAGAATGGTGCGCTCAAACTTATGGTCCTCGCTTCTCTTTGGCTTTACCACCAAGATGCTACATAAAAAGCACGGATTTGTCAGATTCAAACAAAATGCTCACGGGTTTCTCGTCGGCGTCTGGCTTCACCTCGGCGGCGGCGGGGTCCTCGTCCTTGACCCCGTCGTCTGTGCTGTTCGGCGCCGCCGTGATGGCAGCCTGCACCAACGCCGCCAGCGGATCTGTAACAACCAACCAATTCAGAGTTTCTGAACAAGAAGCCAAATGCCGACGAAGCGGCGTGAAGCTTCATCAACTTTCATTGTCACGAATGCACCAGACACCAGACAAACAAGGAAACAACCAACAGGAAAACCTTGCAACAGACACAGATTACAAAGTGTGAGAAAACATCCAAAGCACAAGAATTGCTAGTCCACATAACATGTCAACGTCTGATGACTTGTGGTGAAATTTTAACCGAAACAAACGTTGTGCAGAACTTCTGACGCTCATTTATCTCACCCGAAAAATCTTTTCCAAGTCCCAAAATGGTGGACAGGTCATAGAACTCGTTCCGGCCTGTATTCAGGTGGAAAAATGTTCGAATTGTATGACACAACAATGACAAAAGTACCATCTGCAGCGTGATCTGCTTCGTGCCTGAGAACCGCATTTGTTTGCGGACAGACCACGAGAGTTCAACGTGCACAGCTCCAGCCCAGCTAGCAAAACGGTTGTTGCACGCGAGAATGCAACACCGCACCCACGGAACCGTTCCAATTTTTGCAAAGAGACTGGGGCTGTGTTTTGTTCTCGAGGTCGGCGTCACACACTTCAACACCGGACCCACTTCCGAAACGACAATACACTGGTGTCAACGGTTTGCAAACGGGGGGTGGTGTCAAGGAACGGAATGGGTTCGTTGTCCACAGATCCACATCCACAGCAAAATCTCACAGAATACGACACCCGGCTGCAAAGGTCGCACGTCGCAAATTACGAAAGCAGACCAACAGTAAAACATCAACACTAGAACAGAAACTTCGATGCAGCTTGTGCGTACCAGCACTCCCCCCACCGGTCGTGCCATTCCGACTTGTTTCAGAATTCTTGTCAAACGCTGGTTTGGAAGTTTGTCCCGATCCCACGGACATAGGCCCTGTTCCTGTGCTGGCGGACGATTTCTCTTTGGGTTGGCATGAGGCTGCTTCATCCTGCTTCATGTTGTTTTCGTTGGTGTCACTGATGTCCATCGCAGCGGCGTTCTTCTCTCGCACAGCAGCGACTTGTTCAGATGCCTGATCCTGCCCATCACTTCTAACAGCAACTGTCCCCAGATCTGCTTCCGTTTTGACCACCCGCGCATCCTGAGGTTCTTCCACTTTTGTCTTCTCACAACCGTCTCCTGCGTTCGTGTCGGCCAGAGGCTCTGTCGGAACCCGATCTTCTTGCGACGAAACAGTTTCAGCTTCAGCCGCAACTTTTGTTGGACAACAACATGCAAAACAGGACACAAACACTGAGTTCGAAAGACTGTCTTACAACTGCTCGGCGAGGCAAGACAAGTAACTCACCAGCAGAGCCATCCTCTTCAGCCTTGACGCCCTCTACTTCTCCGGTTGGGGCCTCCGTGGTGTCCATGCTCTCTCCTTCGGCAAGGGGCAACCCTGCGTCATCGCCAGGGGCTTCACCTTCAAGAAATAGCAAAAAAATGTTTCAAATCAGTCACAATTTTCGTTGGTACTTCCCTCGTGCAATGTCATGCAGTCTTCCAAATATGGTGCATGAAACAGCACCGTTCCTCGAAGACGTGGGTTGTTCCCCTGCAGCGTACCTGCGGCGCTCGGATCAGCTGTGGGGTCGATGAGCGGCAGTTGGTCGGCGCCCTCGGCGAGCCCGACGCCCACGTCTCCGCCCGGGTCGGCGAGCCCCTCGATGCCGGCCTCGGCGCCGTCCTCCTCCGGTTGCAACTCGCCTTCCTGCTGCTCGCCTGCGACCTGCTCCTGCTGCTCTCCTTCTCCGTCTTCTGTTCCGTCCAGCTGTATCAGCATGCCATCGTCGAACGTTCCGTCAACCTGAATGAGTAAGGTTGACATGTTGACTGCATCCACAGTTGACGTCTGGAATTTTTGGTGAAGTTGCTCCACACCAACACCACAGCAGTCGCTCCTTCCCTGTTGTGTCCCCAAACTCAGCTCTGCACCTACCTGCATGGGCAGTCCCTCGATAGCTTCAGCGCTCTCAGCCTCCATTGCTTCCACAGCAGCCGCCGCCTCCTGTGACGCGGCCGTCGTCGTTGTGGTCATGATGGGCGCAGAGACTATCGTTCGGGTGAGGGACTGGGTCACCTGGGTTCCCAGACCCTGGCTCTGCACAGTCAACGTGCCAGGCGAAGCCACTCCACCTACAAAACAGCACATGAGAAATTGCAAGGAGACCATTTCCACCAGACATCAAGAGCCCCAAAAGCAGGACAGAGGGTGACCTTCACCTTGTGGGGTGGTACTGACGATGGTGATGATGGGCTTCCCGCTCCCACCGGTGCTCACGATCTGAGCCCCGGCCGGCAGCTGCGCGATGCCTCCAGCAGCTGCAACGGCGAGAAAACCACATTCACTCAACGTTTCTCACGACAAGTCCAGGTCAGCAGGAAGCCGACGTCACATCAAATTCTGCTGGCGATTGTAAGATGAATCTTCCGTTTGATAAGCACATGATATGGGAAACCAAGTGGGTTCCTCACATCTGACGGTGGTGTAGGTGTTTCCTGCACTCGCGACGCCTCCAGGACGCGTCGTCACGACGATGAACTGCGTCTGCGACGACGGCGTCTGACCCGCACCCTTCGGTACAGTCGTGATGATTTTCGTCGGTGTGGCACCCCCAACAGTCCCTGTCAAGAAAAGCCGTTTGATCAATAGTCCAGGGCTTCAACTTGAGAAGCCACGTGAATAATTTTAGTTTCCCAATGAAGACTCACCCGATTTTGGCGCGGCAATGACGATGGTCTGTTTGCCGGAGGCCGTCTGCGAGACGCCGGGCTTGGCGACGCTGATGACGGACGACGGCACCGTCCTCATGATCGTCGTCTTCGCACCCGCCTGCTGCCAACCATATTTCGCCGACGTTTCACACCTCCCTCCAGTTTCAAAACAATTTCACAAACGACACAATGGCTCAATTTAGCAAACGTACCACGACTCTGGTTCCCTGTGGCTGCACGGAGCTGATGCCCAGGATGTTGGAGGGCGTCTGTCCGCTGCTGCCCGCCTGGCTCGACGTGAGGATGGCCGTCTGTTTGCCAGCGCCTCCCGCTTGAGTCGTCACCAACTTGACGATCGTGGCTCCTTGTGGAATTCCCTTGTTCTGCAAACAAAGAGTTTTCTTCGCTGTCGTTTCAACTTCAGATCGGGTTTTCTTTCTAGATTATCTCTCAAGAGATCCCTTGAGAGATCCCCGATATATGTTTTACTAAAAGGCGTTTTCCGCCCCTTTCTACAAACCCTGGGCCGGGCAGGACGCCATTATCTGAATCTGTTTGGCATCCACCCCCCCCCCCCACGGACCTGATGAAAACGACACGTCATGTCCTGGCGATTATGGGACATGTGTGTGAGGGCGTCCTCTCCCCGGTTCAAGTGCCCCTACATAACAGCCGCTCACCAGTAGCAGCTGCAAAATGGCCTCCATCCGCTTGGTTTTTTGAGAAATAAGCAAAAGTGTTGAACTTGTGTTCAATGCAAATAAAATTTTGTCATGCACCACAGCGTTAAAAAGGTTAGGCAAAAATAGTCATGCAGGTCAGTTCGAAAATTTGAGTGAACAAAGAGCAACGCTCAACAATGTCCTGTCCATGCACCAGTTGTGCCCACTTGTCCTCCACTTCAAAATTTTTGTCGTTACCCTCCTGTCCCATCCAAAGACAGGCTATGTACAAGAAAATGTCTAAGTACTGCTTTGCATGAGCCTAGACATTTAGACATGCGGCGGACAAATGCGACATGCTTCACAAGTACCAAATGTGTTCAACTGAAGCATGTACCTGCAGACTCTGCGCAGTTAACGTTTGAAAATTGCCAGCAGTGCCTTTGGCTTGCAGAAGGTTCACCCCTTTGGGCATCTAAATAGGTTGTAATGCAAATAAGGAATGAGTTTTTATTGTCCGCTTTGGGAATCAGGTCCTAAACCTTTAGTTTTCAAAGCAGGTGCACGAAATAGGAGTGAGCAAAATGATCGGATCGAAAACCAAGTCATTCTCACTGCTCCACTACACGTAACCAAATTAACATTCACAGTTCCCTGCAATGTCGTGTTAAAACTTGAAGGATCAAGATCAAACTTTGCAAATGATAAACGGAGGTGACACTTACTGAAGCAACCGTCATGCCTTGCGTTGTTTTCACAAGGGTGACGATCTGAGGCTGGCTCGACACCTGGGTGCCCGACTTGTGCACAGTGATGATCTGTTTGGGCTGCCCGCCCTGACCCCCGATGCTCGTGCCGGGAGCCGCTTTGAGGATGGTCGGCTGACCGGGCGACTGCACTCGGATCGTCTGCCCGGCGAGCTGCGCTCCAGCTGCACCGCAAAACCACTTGGTACAATTTCATGAGATAATCGCGAGCGTTCAAATTTTTCCGTCGTCTCAAATTGCAACAGGATACAGAACCGGACTGCCCGGAACGCACGACTCACCTTGTCGGCCCTGCACCGGTGTAACCTTGATACCCGGCGGTGTGACGATGGTTGGCGTCACCACCTTGACGCCAGACGTGGGTGTGGCGCCCGGCTGGTTCGTCGTGATCTTCTGCGTCGCTGCAGCTGCCGCTGCGAGAGCCGCGATGCCGCTCATCTGTCCTTGACCCGACTGTGTCTGTTGGGGAAGAAAGACCATCAGACATGGTCAGCACAAAACAAAGAAACGAAAGAGGACTTCGTACATGCTTGGTGGACGGCTAGAACAACGTGGGTGCCACATCTGGCGACAGATAGAATGTTGTGTGTGGCAAAGTTGCACAGTAACACTCACAGTGATGGCTCTGGCTCCTCCGATGATATTGGCTCCAGACCCCAGGTTGATGACCTGCGTCCCGCCCTGCTGGCCCTGCTGCACGATGCGCACCGTCTGCTGCGCGACCGGCGATTTCTGACGCTGCACCATGATGGTTCCAGCGCGCGGAGTGGCAGCGCGCACTCCCGCCTGAGAGATGGTGGTCAGACCCGCTCCAGCAACTGCTCTCACTGTCTGACCCATCCCTGCAGAAATCAGACAATATTTTAAAGCACATTGTGCACATGCAAGAAAACCATGTCTTCAAAATAGCGCTGGCTCTTGTCAAACCAGGCTCAACTCACCAGGTCTGAGTGTTTGTGTGATGGTTGGAGTGGTGGGAGAAGGCGCCGGCTTCGCCAGTGTAGGTTGTGCCGACGGGACAGCAGCAGAAGATGGCATAGTGGGTGCAGGTGGCATGTCGTACTTCTGTAGCTGCAGCAAGTAGGCGTCGGCGGTGGGCACTGCGCCCCAGCACACTTCCAATGTGTTTGTCGACGCCCGTACTAGCTGAACTCGCGATGGCGCGGGAGGTTTCTCAGTCTCAAGGAACCACAAATCTTTGAAGCAGACCTGCAACACAACACTCGGTGTCTCTGATTGCCCTCCTTGCAAACAGTTTCCTTTGTGCAATGTACTCTGCTCTGCTTACCTGGTTGTTCCACGCCTTTCTGTAGCCATCGCGTCCGCTCCATATGTAGAGCCGCGAATGAATGGCAACTGCACAGTGACCAGCTCTTGCTCTGGGAATGGCATCCTCGAACACTTCCATCGCCAACGGCTCCCAAGTCATCGATTCTGAAGACAACCATTTTGGAGCCACATTACGTCTGAATGGAGGCAGGTGGCTCCAAGTCTGTCACTCATACGAGGAAAAGTTACACTTACCCAAGTTCAAACAGGCCAGCGTGTTCGTGCACTTCCATTCTTTCTCATGTGTAGCCACTTTCACGTCATCCATGACCAGTGGAACCCAACCACCAAACACAAACATCCTGCACCACAACATAAAATTTTATCGCTCTTGACAAGAAACATACAATTCAATTTCGTTTCAACGAAGAAAAAGAAGTGCCTACTTTTGCCCAATAACGGTTGAAGAATGTAGACTTCTGGGGAGTGGTGGTATGCCTTGAACTGTCGGTTTTGACCAAACTCCCGAATCGATGTCATACTGCCAGAGATCGCCGAGTCTACAGCCACTCATGCCCCCGTAGATCAGAAGTCGAGGATTCTTCCCTTCTCTGTCGTAGAACGCACAACACGTGTGCGACTCTCTGGGTGGTGGCGGTGTGCCATGTGTAACTGGAATGTCCCACGCCAAAGCGTTCGAGTTGGCCTTCAACTCCAGGATATACAAATCATTCAGGTACCTGTTCAAAGAAAACGAGAACAATGAAAATACTCGCACGTTTTGGTTCCCTTGCCTTTCGTGCATTCAGAGAAGTTATCACGACTCACCTCGGAATATTATTTTTTGGATCTTCGCTGTCATTCGCCAAGCCCCCAAACAAGTAGACTCTGTTGCCCAGAATGGTGAAACTGTGACCTGCGAAGGAAGTTACAATTGTTTCAGGCAACTCTGGTCAGTCGTCATTCATGGGCACACAACAAAGATTGCTATTTATCTCAGTGGCTTACCGAGTCTCGGACAGGGCGGAGGCCCATTTTTGGGCGGCTTCGGTTTCAGCCTCTTCCACTCCCATCTGCTTGCCTGCAGTTCGTAGAGCTCGTTGGAGTACTTTCCGTACTCGACCATTCCTCCGAACACCAGAATTCTGGTGCCGTCGCACACAAAGCCGTAGGCAGCACATCCCGGTGGGATATCGCCTCTCACAGCAGGCACGAACCATTGGTTGGTTGCTGAAACGCAAACGATCCAAGTTGAAAACAATGAACTGGCGGGAGGTCTGTGATGGGTTCTTGCACTGTCCCGAGCAAAACACAAAACCACGCCTCCGCTCCAAATTGGGCAAATTTATTCATATCCCAAGCTTCCACAAGATGTCGCGCACAAGATTGCGCGCTTTTCTAAATTTTAAGTAAATGGCTGTATTGCAATCAAGCTTCCACATCCCGCTGTCAGACCACTCAAACGACAAATTTATAATGTGTTTTAGTCAATAAACCCGTGAAAAGCGCCGAGTATTTGAACTACAAGTCACTTATCAAGGGCGCTCTTTTCTTGTGACGTCAGTTGAGTAAACAGTCGCAAAGATGGCGGCCCACATAGAGAAAGACATGAAAAAGCTGTACTTTTCCGAAGTCAATTTCCAGGGAAAATACTTTTTGCAAGACTGCTTTGAACATCGCGTACATATTTGACACCAATCTTCTTTCTCTTCAGCCTCTCCGAACCTGTTATTGACCGCTAGATTACAGAAAAACACGACCGCAAATCCAAAGTTCTAGGCAAATCCAATATGGCGGCATCCATCGGAGCTCATTTGACAGCGGCATGTCAACAAACATCATGCGGCTGCATGTTTCACATGTCAAATTGTGAACAAAACTTTCATGACAGCAAAGGACTGCAACCCTATCCAAGAGACACTAATTTTAGTCACAAAATGCAAGCACTGTCACGTATTTACCTGTGTTGAAAACGTGCAATTCGTCCACGATCCCTTCATTGCCTCCTCCAAACACCACCATCAAATCTTTGATCGCGACCGCTCTGTGACCGTGCCGTGGACGTGGACACGGTCCAGACGTTGTCATAATCCTGCAACCAGGAAAGTGGGTATCAGACAACTGTGCCACATTTTCACATCACTTTTCGTCCAGAAAAATTGGCACCAAAGCTGGATTTCACAATGGCATCAAAGCCACAATCTCCATCTTCTTTCATTTTCAGCCCAAACCAACTGAAATATCCACCCCACGCGCGAACAAACAACCCGTGCAAATCCTAACACTATTCTCACCTCTTAAACTTCAATGGAGTCGTCATTTTGGTTTTTGATTTGCCCCGCAATCCACTAAATTGTAGCCATGAAATTGTTTGGCTCGGTACTCGGCTTCTGTGGCGGCGCTGTCCTGGGTGCGGCGTGTCGCGCGGTTTCCCGGACAATCGGCGGCGGGCGATAATAGGGAAATCTGCATTCTTTGTCACAACAAAAGTGACAGGAGGTATTTCGCCAGTGAATATGCTTTTTCTGCAAGGGTAAGCCCCGAATTCTGTCTGTTTTCGTCCGTATGCTGCCCAGAATGTGCAAAAAGTGTCTTGTGCCCTCAGTAGTGACAAATAGTCTGCCAAATTCTAGGCCCTTGGTGTCTGATCCAGGTAATCTTCCGGATCAATAGGTCTGGATTTGACGTGGAGCAGTTTTTATTGTGCCAACAAATAGTGGTCTGCAATGCACATCGCACCACGCCTTGATGCTCACTCTTAACTCGCACACTGACGGTTTTGACGTCTTCCTGTGACCAGAACATTTGGCTTTGGGTGTCTCAATACGAGGTTGTATCCAAAATTGATCGGAACAGCATGTCCACTGCGTCGTTAGTTTGCGGTCGGTTTTGACTTTGTTGCACTGGTTTGTGCAGTGGTTTGATCGTCGACGCAGTGGACATGCTGGTGCGATCAATTTTGGATACAACCTCGTATACGCATGCTGATTGGGGACGTTGCTTGACGCGAGTACAGGAGAGAGCAACGACGAAGGACGTTGCTTCCTGTCATGCACTCGACAAAAATAACTTTTCAGCAAATTTGCGGGAACACTCACGGGCGAAGCACATCGCTTGTCCAACACAAGTCTTTTGTCCTGTTTTCAGTTTTGTGCAACGGAACAGAAAGAAGCAGAAAGAGTCGACGAGAAAGATTGCTTTGAAGCGCAAGGAAAGACAGAAGAAGGAAGAGCTGCGGCTGAAAGCGGAGAAAGAAGGAGTTGTACGTGCAGCAGAAAGCAACGATTTCAACGGTGACTCGAATCGCAGAGAACACCCAACCCAGGAAGAAGACTATCACGACGATCGTTGTGAATACAAACGAGGCAACATGAACTTACTTGGAAAGCTGTTCGCCTATTTTACCTCAACAATAACAACGACTTTCTACGTGACAGTGGGATACTTTGTGTGCATTTATTTTGTGATCAAGCAAGGATATTTTGATTCGGTTTTGACAGAAAACGGGGTGGAGTTCTACGCAGAAAAACCTCACCCGAAGCTCCATGAATTATTCCCAACTTTAAAGTTACCAATGAACACATTGGTCAACATTGGATACCTGAATGTTGGTTTGATCGTGATCGCCCACGCTCAAAAACTTCTGATGAACAAAAAGTTGACAGAATCGGATGCGGCAATGTTTTTCATTTTTGGCTGGTCAGGATTTTTATACGGTCACGTCCAGTTTTGGAGAATTATACTTCAGCAGCAGCACCAGTCAGTTATGGACCAGTGGGTTACTCTGCCTATATTTGCGTGGATTGTCTGCTGGACCTGCCACATCTACTACGGCTGGTCGTTTGTCCGTAATCTGGTCATTACCGCTGTGTCGACCGCCAGTTACTGTCTCACTTGGTACGACCGAAATGGATTCGACATCATCCTCGGAATTCACATATCGTGTGCAATCTTCTATGGAAGTATGCTGTACTGGAACACCTCTTCGAAGAAGGCGAAGAGAGACTTTTGGATTGCCATTTTGTTGTGCGCTGGATTTGTTGTTCTGAAATTGTTAGACCTCCATTTGCCGGAGTATCATCCGATTTTCACTACATTTTCAGGACACTTCTTGTCCAAAATTTGCGATTTTCTGCAAATGTATTTCGTCGCTAAATTCTTTATGCATGTCAATTTGGCTGCCAACAAGCGAAAACTCAAAGCAAAGGAGGACTGAACAAGGCAGTGACATGTCATGAAAAATGCACGAAGCAGATCCGGAATCTATACAAGTATCGTGCGCACAATGACTTGGTGGTGGTGGTGACTTGTCTGTGCCCTTGTGTAGCGTGTGTGTCTGTGTTGAAGTCGATTTATTGTGGTGACGAAAGCGAAGTTCACGTGACCAGTCCCAGTTTTCACTTTGGGGAAGACGACACAATACCTCAAGCTTCCACTTGTTTCACAAAACACTTTTGGCAAAATTCTCCGTGCGACAAGGAGTGAGGTTACCGACTCCCTTTTCAAAAGCGGACAAATGCCCTTTCACTTTTCATTTCTTCCAGCACTCGTGTTCTTGTGTTTGTGGTCTCTTCCATGATTTATTTGAAACATGTCCGTGCTCCAACTTTGTGTGTATCTAGTCTTGAAATAAATGCCAGCGTTTCGTTTCAAAACTTTTATTGCATTTGGGTCTGCACTGTGTAGAGGAGGAAATGCACTTGTCAGTACGAGTACTTCTGTTGCATTTTGTTCGAACGACTTCATAATCCAGACCTGAATTGAACAGACCTGAACTGAATATCTTCGACTCTTTCACAAGATTTGTTGGCCACAATGGTGAAAAAATTTGTACAACTCCATCCAAAATGAATTCGCAGTCCTCAGAATGTATTTTGGCGAGATCCAGGCACTGTTGTCCCATTGCATGCATTCAAGGCACTGGACGGAAGGAATTATCAACGTAAGCATCACCGTGTTAACAATTACAACGTCCAGTCAAGTTGTAGAGTCCACTACAATCAAAACATTTTCCCAAACTTTGAGCACAGTGGAAATCAAACCGTTTGCACAGCTTGGCAAAAACTACGAGGCACGATTCCTTTCTGGCTGGAAATGTTCTTGCGAGGTTCATGCTTTGTTGACAGGTATTTAACTGGGTTTCCTTTTTGTACTGACAGAGGACAATAGCTCACATGCTCGCCACCACAACAACAACAAAAACAATGCGGCACACTGTCAGAATAGGACTTTGAGTCAAGGTGAACAGAATCAAGTCATCCCCTCGAAGAACTGCCCCTGGTGAGCCAGGCAGGCTCTCCATCGGCAGGGCCAAGTGTTCATGATGCAGTTCTTGTAGTCTTCTGATGGAATGGAAGAAATCTCATCATTCACAGCATCCTTGAGTTCCTCCACTGTGCTGAACCTGATTCCCCTGAGATTCCTCTTTAGGCGCGGGTACAACCAAAAGTCATTCGGCGCCAGGTCAGGTGAACAGGGTGGGTGGGGAATTCTTGTCCAACCAAGCTGATGCAGAAGAGTGACAGAATCAGTGGCATTGTGAGCGGGTGCGTTGTCAAAATGTATGAATTTCCTTCCTTGCACAGAAGACTGCGGATGCCTCCGGATGTGTGCCTCTGTGAACCTTCTGAGGATGGCCCTCCACACCCTTTGGTTCACTGTTAGGGGCTTTTGGACATACTCAAAATAGATGAGGCCATGAGAATCAAAGAAAGTGACGATCATGATCTTGGCTGTCGCAATTGTCCGGCGTGGTTTCTGTGGTCTGTCCTCCCCCTTGCGCAGCCAAGTCTTAGATTGTACCTTGAGTTCAGGGTCATAGAAGTATATACATGATTCATCAACAGTTACACAGTTCCGGATGGCCCGAGGGTTGGTGCCAAGCAGCCTGATCATGAAGGAACAGACATCTCTTCTCAGAGACAAGTGGCGATCCGTGAGCACAGCCGGGACAAATTTCGCACACTTCTTGGTTACTTCAAGGTCAAACTTCAGAATTCTTTGAACACATGTGAAGGGAATTGCAGTTCTGTTACTTATCTCCCTCACTGTGACCCTCCGGTCATTGGTGATGACGTTTTCTACCCTCCTGATGTTGGCCCTGGATCTTGCAGACTTGGCTTTGGAAGCTCTGGGAACATCCACAATCCTTGCTCTGCCACCTTGGAATTCCTTGATCCAGTGGTACAAAGATGCGTCACACAGCACTCTTGGGAAACATGTCCTCAAGGATGTCTTAATCTGAGTGAAGTTCCACCCCAACTTGACACAGAAATGCACAATGACACGTTGCTGCAGCTGCCAGGAAATCTCCTGCACCCTTTTCATCTTTCTGACGTCTTCGGACAACTGTCTGCATCGCAAAAAGTCTGACGCAGCCGTCTGACCTCGGTCAGTGCGGTCACACAATAGTCAAATGTCAATTGCCCCTTGAGCATGCTGAAGAACATTTCCAGCCAGAAAGGAATCGTGCCTCGTATGCAACTGTCACAGAAACGCGTGCAGCTGTTGGTGCGTGAGTCACAAGCAAAACGCATGCACTCGAAAAATGGACACGTGCAGTGGACAATCACGACTCGTTGCACAGGACACTGTTGAAACGACAACAAAGCAACTTTGAGCCGGAAAACTCCGCATCATTCCTCGGCACACAACACTGGCACTCGGGAGTGATACAAATTCAAATATTTTTCTGTGTTTCAAAATACAATTTTTGCACTTCCACGGGAAATGAAAAGTCGACCTTATCACAGACCAATGTTCCAATGTCAGACCTGACTGCTACAACACACTGCCATTCAGTTCGTATTTTTCGCCAGCAGCTTCCTGTGCGTGAAAATCTGGATTGAAAGCTGGATTATCAACTCCACCACTCTGAAAGACAATGCACAATTACCGTTTCACCCCAGAATTCCGTCTGTTTCTCTGTGTCAAATGCAACATGAGAAGCTGTTGCCGGAATTCAGGACATTGCATTCGACGAAGTTCTGCCATTTCAACAAAACGAAACTCATCATGATGAGTAGAGAACTGCGATCTATGATATTGTCTCTGTTTTAGAGAAGGGCAACACACGATCAAATCGACCCAAAATACAATTTGAACATTTTGATCGAGATCTTGACAAGTGGCAAAATTCTGAGCGGCCACACGTACATCTTCGTGATGTTGCCGCATTGCACACGCCTCAAAAAAGAAACAGTAAATTCACAACTTACAAAACAACAAGCGAAACAAGCGAACTTGTAAATATGTACAAACTCTAGAGCAATTGCACTTGTCTCTTGGCATGACAATTGAAACCTCACTTTTGGCAGGATTTCTCGCCGTAGATGTACGTGGTTGTATCATTCATTGGTGTATTTCGTGTACGACTCGTACTTCTGACAACACACAATGACCCTGGCCCACCAGTTGGTGTGTTGAGCTCTTGGAGCTCACCAATGAATGACAGCACCTCGTGCTTGTACGAGTATGATTGCTCGCTTACAAAAATATTCAGTTGGTGCACATGTTGTTTGAAGCAACACGGAAGAAACGAGAGATCGAACACTGAAACATCAGGTCAAAAGTCATCCAGATCATCGCTCAAGGCAGCTGAGGTTCATCACAGTCCAGGTTTCCTTCTGAAAGGCGAACATTTTGAATGTAAAACTGATTCAAAAGAAACGAAACAAGGACATGGGGGGAAAGCTGAAAAGAAATAGACTTCAAATGCCCCCCCCCCCACACACACACACTCGCACGCACACACAAAATCAACCCGCGTCAATTTTTTTTCTTCCTTACGTGCAACTTCCGGACAAATTCGATTTCAAAAGAAACGCAATTGTCTCTGTCAACGTTCTCTCCTTTACTCAATTTCGCAACTCAGGCATCATGTGCAGGACAACAGCAAAACCCCCTCGTGCAGAACAAAGAACCCTCCTGAAATTTCCTGCATTTACCTTGCACGGCATCAAGCTTCAGATTCCCATTCACTGTTTTTTGCATCTCGCCCTGAGCCTTGTGACTCAGAGTCGGAACCGACACCAACCGCTTCGCCCCCGCATGCAGCCCAGTGCACGTGGTCACTGTCCTGTCTAACCTGCAGGTCGAAAACATGACATCCAGATTCAGAACTATGGCGTCCAGCGGCAGGTCCTGGGTTCGAGCCCCTCCCCCCTGCACACCAAATGATGCCTGCTCTTGCTTTCGCTTCCCCTTGTTCCTGTGGTCCAAGGACGGTGACAAAAATGTTGCAGCAGCTGGCAATCTGAAGTTCATACACTGCTCATTTCTGCCTCCTGTCCCCAACCCACAGTGGGTCGTATACTGGACAACAGTGTGGGGTTTGCAACAGACGTCCAATCCAGCATTCGCTGGAGTACGACAGCAGTCGTCTTTGACCCTGCCGTGCAGAGAACAAGAGAATAAAAACTTCAAAATTTTGCAGTGCATTCAGAACAGTGGCTTTGTCATCCTCTCTGCCCTCAAGCAGACGAGTCTTGTGACGACTTTCCGAAACCTGTAACGTGCGAACATGCATTAGTTTCAACAGCAAACAACTGGTGGTGATACGAGAGTGCCTCTGGCGGATCCTGACATGCCCCCCTCCACTCCACCCCCCCCCCCCGGAAATTTGCCCATGGGTTTGAGATGCCGGGTGCCTTGGCTTCTGACGGAGAATGTAGGGGCGCGTTGAGGGGTCAAGGGGGGGGTGGAAAAATTACAACTTTA
>JAAUXT010041659.1_pt1 | contig 55143 bp, 66 predicted proteins | sample 7278171 | NCBI WGS metagenome assembly JAAUXT01 (sample SAMN14350112, study PRJNA611818) | marine sediment metagenome | isolation source: surface marine sediment (1.8m) | place: French Polynesia: Moorea | collected 2018-08
CCAACTTGGACATTGTCCGGGTTAGGGTAACTCAAACATTGTCCGGGATACCCCCCCCCCAAGAGAAAATAAAAGTTTACATTTTCATGCTTGCAATTGTTTTTTGAGAAACATAACACTATGCACACATTCGTCGACACACACAAGTGCTGTCCTGCCGATGTACGCTGCGCGCGGCTGATTCTCCACTTGAAAGTCTAGTCTTTTTGACTGTGGTAAATGTAACCTGCACTCAAGAAACCAAGAGTAGGTTTACCCCTCCCCACATAATTTTCCCAACAGTTCACAAAAAATAACAAGTCTTTTGACCACTGACTGGCAAACCGTCAGAATTCTTCTGCGGTGGAGAGCTGCTTCTAACCAACTGACGCTGCCTGAAGCGCTCTTTGGTCTTCCTGTCCTGGTTGTCTTGTGCGTTGGTTCGGGAACTGCACCAAGCATCACGGTTTCAGTGGCTTTTCGTGATCCAAAACAAAGGCGGCTTTGAGTCCGACTCAATGCCAAGGTCGGAGGACTAGATATTTTGTCTGAACCAAGCTGCAGAGGAACTGGGTCTTTGCAAACCAATGGCTCCAAATTGTCCTGAAGCGCTTTTGGGTGTTCTTGGAGACAAAGACATGTTTTTGTCTTTTTCTCAACTTCTGAGTGTTTCAAGAAAAGAACAGCATGGCATCATGGTTTGATGAAGCAACCAGCCCCGAGGGTCTGGCTTGATCACTTCCTGGGGTAGAGGACTTCAGATGACAAGCTTTTGCTCAATTATATTTGGTTTCTTGTGACAAAATAAAGGGGGCAGTTGAAGACCAGGCCAAGCCATGTTGCTGCTGTGACAATCCACGCCCACACCATGTGCACCTCGAAACACGGGTCAACACAAATCTGGGATGGCTACTGACAAAAAATCTTGACACCTGACTGGGCAGTGTCTCGTCCCGCGTGTGTCACACACTCCTGCTCTTCTGGCCCTGACGAGCGAACTTCCGTCGGCTGATTGTTGGTGGCCGTGTTTGTTTTTGTCATTTGACACCTCCATCACTCGTGCTCTGGACGAGCTTGCTCGGAAGTACTCCAGAACCGTCATTACATTGTGCGAAAGTAGATTTGATGTCTCATTAGCTCGGCCTCACCTGCCCGAGAACCCTGTCAACCTGCGTTGCTCTCTGCTTCAGGACCTTGGGATCCTTCATCCACGAATCCGTTATGTGATCTAGTATTGAGGAGTTTTCTGGCAATGTTCTTCGCATGAACGACGTCAACAATCCTGTTGTCGGTTCATCAAAGACACTTGGACAGCACAGAAAGACACTGTGAAGGACTTTATGTGGCCTCTCGTTTGAGTTTATGCCCGAGAGCATCCTGTGCGTCCCCGCCCTGCGTACGGCATGAAGGACTTTACACGCGTCCACTGCAAAAGCCTCGGCCTGGAAATCATCCTGGCTGTCCGTCCATCTGCAGACAGACCCACGGAGATCCCCAGGGGGTGTTTCGTTTTGGACCAACCAAACTGTCACAATTTGGACCATCCCACATCACCCCAGACTCAGCTTGGAGAGTGAACGTCCAGAAGTGTTCACACAAAAGGAATAGTTTGACACAACGCAGGTACCACACTGTCAGGTTCAATGGAACCAAAAAGCGAAATATGTGTGCAATGTTTGACATGCTCATCCAAACTCAGGAACGTTCACAGTGCTGTTCGGAACCTGTGTGCCGCCGTCGTCCTCTGGTTCCACTGCTACACGCTGACCATCAGCAACGATCCTTTGGAAAAGATCCAGAATGGCAGCTTCATCAGGAATTTGTCGTGGGATTGTGTCAGCCTGCTTCTGGTCTTCACCCACACGCCGGAACTGTCAACCTCGCGAGTGTTTCTCAACCAACAGGTGTGTGTGTCTCTGCCTGTGTGTGTGTGTGTGTGTGTGTGTGTGTGTGTGTGTGTGACTGTGTGTGCGTGTGTCTGTCTGTGTCTGTCATTGTTTGTTCTCCAAAATCAAAGAGCCTCTCGTGGACACAACAACGGAGCTGAACATTGGACGCGAAAACTTCTGAAAATCATTGGTGGACATTGGCTTCTTGGAGCTATCCGTTGTAGGATCACAAAGGCACAAGCGAGTCCTGGCAACAGTTCCGCATCAGTTTCTCAAACAGAACTGGATCGTCCTGCAGGTGGTGGGTTTGACAGGTGGAAATACGGTGCGTCCTCTGCTCATGAATCTGACAGAATACGAGGAAAGAATTTGAGGGGGAGCGTGCACAGCATGAAACCATGCTCAACCACGCACAAAACGATGGCGAATGAAACTGCAAACAGTTGTGTCCCCAAGAACAACAAATGTTCAGACGTGTCCGTTGGCGCAAAAGATGCGTGGTGAGAGCGACACATGATTCTTTAATGGCCAACTACATTGTTGCATAGCAACTGAAATTCAATGCAGATGTGAACATTTCCATTTCGGAGATCAAAGGAGCCACACCTGGAGCCTCGTGTGAGAGTTTCGTCAAGTTTAGACTTACACGTGTCGTGTTAAAATGCTGACGACAGTTTCGAGAACTCATGTCAGGTCAACAGTTTCAGACCTGGAAAGGCATGCAACACTGACCCGAGGATACGAGGAGCCCAGAAGGAGTAAGTTTTGCGAGATCCAATTCTCACTGGGCACGCCCGATGTCTTTACATCTACAGCAATCCTGAAGACGGCAGCGTTTGAACTTTCTCTTGATTCATTCTCATGTTCAACGTAAGGCGTGGTGTCAAGTGGACTGCGTGGGTTGGTGTCACGAGAAACAAGCCTGAAGTTCAGCGGGAGAGTGAGACGTCTGTGTCTCACAAATGAAAGGAGAAGAGCCGTGAGGTGGTGACTCGTGTTTCATCTCGAGCGTTTACCGCGTCAGCGCCTCTTGAATCTCCCCCCAACAGGTTGAAAAGAAGCTGCAATAAATCAACCAGCAAAAGCCTGGATCGTCAAAATGTGTTGTTTTTTTCGGTCGTTTTGTGAGAACATGTCAAGGAGCAGTGGTGATCCCTGGGAATGTTGGTCGATACGGAAGGTGAGACCAGGGTGAGGATGAGAGCTTCAAACATGTTTGTTTCGATTACGTTGTCTTTGGTTCAGTTCCTTCGATTTCATCTCAGCGTCTCGACAGTCCTTCTGTTTGGAAGGACAACAGACGAGTGTTGTTCCGACGAGCCAAGACACCTTCAAAACGGAAACTCGCACAATGCGTGAAGATAAGTTTCCTCGTCATGCAGGCAAGACGTTGATTCAACCCGTTGACACTGTGGTATCAGGTCATTTCCCTTTGGTATTCACGCCTTTCCTTCGCCCGATGCTCTCTTGATGTCAGCCAATGAGGTTGTTGCTGAACCTCAAGCACCCAACATGCAGATTTTGACAAAGGAAAGGTGCGAGCAGCTTCCCCACCACCCACTTCAGCTTGTGTCAGTGGGTTTGAAATCGTTGCATTACGGTTGGCAAGGACTTGTCTCTGGCGCATTGGCTGCCATCAAAGCTGTTCAACTGAGTGTTAAGGGATCATTCAATCTTCATAGATCTGAGTCTTTTACCCAAGCAGCTTTTAGAATGCCTTGTGTGCAACCAGAAACAGCCATCAAACAATCCAATACCTCAAGTTAGGGGAGATTTGAACAGTCTTGACTTTGGAGAAAACACTGAACGAATTGTTTTGTCTCTTGCCCTCCGACTTTGTGCCGCATATGAGCCTCTTTGTTGTGACATTCAGAGCTGAAAGCACAATGGGTGTCTCAGGCGAACTCCGATTGTTTCAATGAGATTGTTTAAAAAGAGCTTCATTCGCAAACCACAGCTTGGGACGAGGCGTACCGGAAGGAATCTTGGGATGATCCAGTTGAAGCTGGCAAGTTCGCAGCCCCTTTCATTGTTGTCAGTCACGGCCGGAAATATTTACCCAGTGCTGTTATGTAAGAGATGATGTCTGATACAATACATCCTGTTTGATGTATTGATGCTTTGTGTGCCTCCAACGACAATTTGAGATTTGCCTGTGTGTCAATTTGAGCAGCGTGTACTGCAAACTTGTACTCACATGCAGGCGTGTAAGTTTGGCTGAGTGTGCAGAGATCTCGTACTCCTTGTTCAGATGTTCTCGTTGCGCTCAGTCTGTATCAAGGCACGTTTCTCTTGAACAAACGCAGCACGACCCTATCAGGTGACAAATTTTGAGACACGGCTGCCAACGAGTAGATTTCTCTCAACATTGATTGTTTCTGTTCAACACCAAATTGACTTCTGTCCAACAAAACCTCGCTTGAAGACAGACTCGTTGTTGGGGTAAGAACTCCCCCGTAGTCAAAACTGCCCTTGAGGAGTTTCCATGCACCCAGTGATCGCCCGTGTGCAAACTGCCCATGGGCATTTTTGAATCTGCACAAACGGTCAAATTGAGTGTCAAAACTGCCCATGGGGAGTTTCCACACAGATCACAGAACACCGTGGAGAAACGTCCTGGTGCGCTTTGGACAACGGGCACTTGAGACTCGCCAACAACGTGGACATTCTCGTCTGGAACCAATGCCGCAGCTCACGAAGCTGAGCACAAAGATCACAGAAGCACCTACTTGTGATCAGACCAAGGAGACGAAAATGAATCAAAACAATCTTTCTCACAGATTCGAAATTGACAATGTTGTAGCGAACATCGCAAATGGTGTTGGTTTGTGATCAAGTTCCCTTGTTCTGGAATTCAGAGCCTCGCTTGGCAAGTTGAAGACATGTCCCTGTGTGAAAAGTCTTCGTGTCCAAAAACGGGTCTCTTTGCAGCAATATGATCCCAACTTTCTTGTCAAATTCATTGGGTGTTTCAGTGTCTGGATACAGAGTCTGGGTACAGATGCAAACATTTGAACAGATGTCTGCAAACAGCTAGAGCATTTGTTGTGCTGCTGAATTATCAGAGGAGAGTTGAATTGTGTGAAACGTGTGACTTGGCATTGTTGTTGCAGACTACACAGCTGTTTTGCACAACAAAAACCGCCAAGGATAAAGATTTCTTCCACACCTGCTTGAGCACCGTGGCAGGTCAATCGGTGCTGTGTCGATGTGCCGGTGTCCACGGAAATGCTGTCCAAATGTACCACATGGTGAATTGCAAACAGACAGACGTGGAGACTGAGATGAGGAATGCTGTACCTCTTTCCTGCAATTCAGTTCAGCTGAAAAGTTCTGGGAACGCCAGCATGACAGTTGTCACACACTGTCCACGTCAACATGTTGAGTTTTGGACGACGCTTCTGGTCACAGACAAATAATGAGCAGCAACATCCATCATGCTTCAAGATCCTCGGTTGTTCAGGTGGTGCTTCGAGTGCAAGCCAGAAGCCACTTTGCCGTGCGTTGTCTCCCAGCCTCTTTCTCCTGTAGTTGGTTCCTAATGGAACTGGGGATCAAATGTAGGAGCTCTAAACACGCTTTTTCTGACTCGGCCTTTGTGTCGAATTAATGGAACAACACAAAATGCGAGACTGCCTGTGATACTTGATCTACACGAACTCGAGTGCCAGTGCAGGTCAATAAGTGCTGTGCCAACCTCAACCTCGGAGTCACTGAGAAAGCAAAACGGTGATTACAGGCGCTACTCAAGAGCATGTATGGTCCAATAAAACAATGAAGACCAAGTGTTGGATCAAGAGGCATCCTCTCTTTCTTTGCAGGTACTTTTGGTTTTGAAAACTTCTCCCAACAAATCCGTGGCCCGTGCAGGAGAAATGACGTCAACCCCCGGGCCGGATTTCCACTCTGAAAATGGAACAAGAATGGATGGTTAAAATTGAAATTGTGAAAGACGGCAAAAAGGAATATATTGAAATACAAAATAGCCATAAAAGTAAATAATAAAAACAATTTGACAGGCTACCACCACAGTTTGGTGTGCGGGTTATAAATGGCCGAGAGAATTTAATTCGTAAACAGACAAATGTTTCGATAAGTTATTTTCGGAGGGTGTGGCGTGGATTTCCGAGAAAAGTCACAATTTCGCATTCAAATTTTCCATTGAACAGATCGACTCTGTATCCCAGGGGATTCTTCAACCAACAGCGCAGCCAGTCTTTCTTTTGTTTTTTTCCTCGTCAAACGATCAGTTTTTCTGCCAGACTTTGAACATTCTCGCGCGCACCATCATGAGACGCCTGGTTCGTGGGGAACACATTGGTTGATGTCATGTTGACCCGAGCTGCGTCTCTTCTGCTGCACTTGAACGGAAGACACAACACACAGCTTCACTGAACAAAGATGATTGAAAATATCACCTTTCAATTTGTGTCGTTCTTGTTTGCAGGTGAAAAGTTCTAGATGAGGCGCGCACGGACCGTGAGGCACAAGGAGCGCAGTGGGGTGTTCGGCGACAATGCTGGCAAGACGCAGGCTGTGGTGAGTACTGCACATTCACATCATTCCGCGATCCCTGGACTGTGAGGCAGAGTCGTCTCTTGCGGCTCATCAGAGCAGACGACTGTTTGGTTTGCAACTCCGTCCAGGCAGCCTCTGGACGTTCACACTTCAACTTCACACCTGCTTTCTGATCGATTGAAAACAGTTGCAACGCAGACAGGCTTCACTGTTTAGTCTAACATGAAGTGATGCAAGAATCTCCTTGAAGTACAAAGTGGTTTTCTTTTTTTTATCAGTGGAATACATTCAGTGTTTCACATTTGGGATTTTTTTGCCATGATTTGGAAATCAGTCAGCAACAAGAAGCCTGCTCCAGGTTGTTGACGCGAGAGCAGAAGAAGCCTTATTGCAAGGTGCATGCCGTGATCAGCATTGTTAAACATCCCTCGAGAGTAATGCTCCAGTCCTTTGAAGCTCCCCACAGACAAAGCCGATGCTTCAAAGGTGATTCAATCACTGTACACCTGTTTGGGTCTGATAAGATGACTGTCGTTGTGAGTGACGATTTCGGCCACCGCAAAACAAGGGACATACAATAGAAACACACCAAAACAAGAAGCTGTCTTTGTTGTGTGTGGAAAATGGTCTTGCAATGCTTTGTCTGAACTGCAGGCGCAAATTCCAAATCAGATGGTCGTGGTTAGGTTTTTGTGTTCTGCAGATCATTTGTTTGGTTTGGTTTGAGAAAGGTTGTCCCTTCATGCAGCGCCAAGGAGTAACTCAGTCAGCGGCTTCGGGACGAAGCTCACTGAATTCAGAAAACTGATTACGTCCAGTCCGAAGATTCTCAAGAGCCATGACATCACTTGGACACTGACAGTTTCGGCCACAAGCAAACGTAAAGCGGTGTTTGGCATGGTTTATGCTCATCTGAAGTGAAACAAAACCGGTGTCAGTGACGACAGACACCAGCGAATCCTGCCTGTGGTTGGGCATTACCCACATTGTGTTTGAGGCTTTGTCGTGGAACGAAATGAAGTTTGCTTGATTGAGCAGCCCCGCTTCGTTAATCCTTGAATCGCTGGCAATCAATAGCAAAGCGACAATACACTTCAGACCATCAGCTAAACATTCATACATTTTTGATGACTTGCCACAATCAGGCCAAGGAAGGACTCTTTGTGTTTTGTGAGCTCTTTTGATTCCTGTGCGGTCATTAAATATTGACCCGTGTGTTGTTTATGTGTCTTCTGAGCCTCTGTTTTGAGATGAAATTGCTCCTTTGTACTGAACATGGAACATGAAGGGATGATGGCCGATTACAAGCCTTGCCAACCAACGTGGAACAAAAGATCCCTTTGTGGTTTTTGTTACTTCTGACCCAAGAAACCTGTGTGTTTGCAGTTCACCAAACAGTGAAACTTGCAGGCCAAGCGGCTGAGTTGAACCTAAGGCTGCCAAACTTCCTCAGTATTCGGGTGCCCACGAACCCTCAAAAGTTTCCTCCAGAAGACTTCTCTCTTCTTGCGTGGGAATTTTCTCCAGACCTTGACTCACATGCTTCATTGATTTGAACGTTCACTTGGAACCTGCCTCTGAACATCACTGAGTTCGCCAAGAAGGCCAACGCACGTTGGTTCTTCAGATGCTTGTTGACAAGGGTCCTTCGGTCACCCCAAGAAGCGAAAAAGGGCATCATTCTACCCCTGACCCCCCAGTTGAAACAATTTTTCAGAATTTGTTGCTCCTTTTCATTAAAAAGCAGTCATCAACAGTTTGTGAAGATTATCTGCTTTGTCAAGTGGTGGCCATCTTGATTTCCTTGCCAATGCCTTGGGGAACGGTGGTGTCCACGCTGGCATGCACTCGTGTTTTTCAAACCATGAACTTCTGCTTCTCAGACACTGGCTGACAGAACTCTCTTTCTCTGAGCGACCCCAGTTCCTTTCTGTTGCTCTGCGACATAGCAACTTGGTCATGGCGTGCCTTCTGCACTTGTCCCTGGTCTGGATTGTGTCGTTTGGTGCACGAAGAATCGCTTTGAAAATATTCGCTGGTCGGTAGCATGCAAGCCTGGGATGGTGAAACCAAGCAATAAATTGCTTCATTCAGCGCGGTAAGTAGAGACGTAAAGCACTTCAGAAACTGCGTTCTGTCCCAGCACCGCCGAACATGACAATGTGCAAAAAACAAGTATTGACAGTTTTCTCTCTCCCGACTGATGCATGGTGAAATGTCCATCAATCAAAGAGAGCCCGTCTTTGGCTCGCCATCCAGCTCGGCGCTGCACCGGCTCTGTCGGCGCACCTCGACAAGTGCCGTGAGTGTGATTAGATTGTTAGATCGAGCTACAGCTGATCACTTCGCCACAATCTGTCAATCAGCGTTTCCAGGCTTTTCGTCTTTTCCAATCCTGGAGTGTGAAGGACGGGATTACAGCGGAAAGGGTCTTTTGGAAGCGTTTTCTCAGCCCAACTTACACACAGGGAATGTGATCAGCATCTTGTCACGAAAAGCTCGAGGCGAGGTTCTCAGTTTCATCCAACGTACAAGGTTCACCTGGAAATAATCTGTGGTCCGTGCAGAACACAAATGAACTTTGCCTTCTTCAGAACTGATCACGTTCCCCCTGAGCAGAGAAAGTATGTGACTGGGAATCAGTTGTGGAGAAGTAGCAAAAGGAAACACACAATGACTGTGGTGAGTGATTGTGTGAGAATCACGGAGGTCGCGGGGAAGGTCCCATGGACTGATTTTCTGCTCGGATGGAGAGAACAAAAAACAGGCAATCCCCCTGATTGATATGGCTATCGATCGCGGAACACCTGTGAAGCGTTCCGGGCGGCGCAAATAGCGGCGCCGTCAATTTACAGTCTCCGTGCAACTCGGTCCATATTCCTGCAGTTACCGACTGACTTTTATGGCAAACAGAGAATTTCTGCACTGACAATTTTAGTGCTTTTCGTGCAATATTGAGAAGCCGAGGGCCACCAAGAACGACGGTACGGGTTCGGCTGGTGCTGAAGCGATGTTTTCTCATCAACTTCTCGTTGCCTTTGTGCTGTGAAAAAGATACAACTCACCAGCATTTGCGGACAAGTTCTTGATTTTTAACCACATTCCTGTCATCCAGGGAAGCCATCTCCTTTTCCTTCCATTGAAACCAGAGCTTCACCGTGAAGGGACTTTCAGGGGAAAGTCCTTTCCAAATGGATTGGGTCGCACTCTTATCTTCCTGCGAGAAATTAGTGTTGTAGCATGCATCATCATGCGCACTTGAGTGATGGGTCCCCAGACTTCTTGGCCCCACCGCTGTCGCATCTCTAGTTTCACTTCGTGTCTTGCGACCGCCAGCTTCAGGATCTTGAACAAATTACATGACAGCAAGCTGAGGGCTCCAGCGTCTTGAAGACCAAAAGGAATACAAATCAGTGAAAACAACGAAAAAAGCCTCAACCAACAAGTGCAACTTGTAGCACACAAAAGAGAGAGTGATGTGAGTCGTGGTTCCGTTTTGAGTATCGGAGCAGCTGGAAGCCGGTGCAATCTGAACACACCGTCCATTTGTATTTTGTCACAACGACCGACACACACTCTTTGCACCACCAGTTCCACGACGTTGTGGGGCCACACACTCGAGATAGGATATTTTTCTTTCAACCAAAGATGATCTTCCTGGCTCAAAACGAGTGTTCACCTTGTCTACCAAAACGCACTCCCGACATTACTCCTGGGGCGTCCGCCTCCTGCAGCCAGTGCGTGTGCATTCTGCTGTTTGTGGGAAGGGTCATTCTGAAGGGAAGGACAATCCGTATCCATCGTTCTTTGTCATGCCTCCTGATGCGATTTTCCTTGCAGAGTGACAGGACCGGTGTAAATACACACCCAGAAATAGCTGCGCGCTAAATTTGGACGCAGGAACAAAACGTCACACTTCCTGTGAGCTTTTGCTGGACGAGCTTCATTCCAATCAAGTCCGAGCCATGGCAACGGACATTTGCTTTGCTTTGCCTGAAAGAGCACATAACTCGATGTTGTTGACATCTTGTTGTCCAGAAGGGTACATCTCTGGCGTTGAGATGAGTGTACGAGACAGGTCCGAGAGTGAAATCTGTTCCCCGATTCTGTGCGTGCAGGAGAAACATTCGGTTTGAGCGAAGAGCACCGTTCACGGCATTTACCCATGTAAAGCTTCGGCATGCATATTTTATAACTGCAATATGAACATCTGGAAGAAAGCTTTTTGAAGCGTTTTTCTCAGAGACAAAGACGGATTTCTTCAAACCTCTGCACAGCCTGAGTTGTTGCTCATGTTTGCCTTTTCCCAGCTGTGGCAAAGGTGTGAGGAAAGTCATGACGACGTCAAGCGTCTCACTGCGAGAGATAACGAGCGCAGACGACTCGCGGTCGCTTCTGCTCTGTGTTCAGCTTCCTTCTCTGTCGGAATCGGAGGAGAGCGGCAGTCTTCTTGTTGCCCGGAGCTACACTGGTGCCTGGGATCAAGCCATCCCATCAGCCACTCCCCTGCAGATAAGAATCCTCTTGAGGGCTAAAGTATTTATGCTCTGAAATGCTATCAGAAGAAACTCCCCGACAAAGCGAATGTTCAGACTACCATGTCGTGTCGTGAATTCTCCGTGGACCTGGCGAACACGTCAGATACGCAGCTCAGTGGCGTTGAGCTGTGACCCACGAGTGGGTCCTGCGGAATCAACACTGGTATTTGAGCAGGCCAGGAATCACTGCGCGCCAAATCTTTGACACCTGAACATGGTGCTTGGTCGATTTATGAACCAGGGACTCAAATTTGGATCGTGTTCGTCAATAAAAGCGCCGTGAAACCAGGCGCCTCTCCCTGCAACTACCTTTATCCTGCCGCCAGTGCACCGAGTGCATCACTTTGTGGGAGTGAGTTCTCTTTCCCTGTGCTTTTCAAGAATGATATGCAAATCAAGAGACGCCCACGCTGCAGGAAAATTTGTGTCTTGGTTGTTCGATTTTCTGCGAGTCGCAGATTTCAAAATGGTGACGCTTCGCACTGTGAATTGTTGCCAGGGTGTTTCAGGACTGTAATGATCATGACGAAAACCAGCCAACTGAGGTCCAGCGGCGAGTCTCATTGCTGAAGTGGAGTGGCTTTCCCGAAGCAGAGTTGACAGGCAAGGCTCCACAGCGAAACGAGAACAGATTCTCCCCTTCACACGAGGCAACTGGCGGTATCATGACGAGGGTACATTGCCTCAGATTGCCAGCACTGTTTCAAGGCAGATGTTTAGATAGAGGCGTCGCCCACTGTTGCAAAGCTGTTCAATCATCTGTGCAGCTCTCGTGGTAAACTCCTCGTCGAGTGAGGCACAATGGAAGTGATTTATTGTGATGTATTGCCAATCAATTACCGGTGCATATTTGTGTACGAACCTAAATTATTGACGCCTGGGACAATGCGAAAGATTAAATCCCCGCTTGGAGCCCTGGTAATGAATGTAATCCGCTTTGTTCAAGCGATGAAGGTCAACGCTGCTGCTCTTTTACGTTCTGGAAAATCGGATAATTCGCAGTCGGGTGGTGGTATCTGCCACAAGCGTCTCTTCCGGGAAAATTTAAACGCGGTGCCCACGCAGCGGGTCTGACGCTGTGGTTCAGTGAGAGGCGCGGGTTCCGGCGGCACCACCAGCGTCTCCACCAAGTTTGGGTGACTGTCTTCCAGCGCCGCGGAGAGTCGAGGCTCGGCTGGTGGGAAGCAGAAATTAAAAATCCGTTCTCAAGTTACGTTTCTGGAAAGGCATTTGCTGATGAGATTGAAAACATCAATTTCCTTTCGGGCTCTTGCTGGGTGGTGCTTTCGAAAGCTCAACAGTTTTGGCATCGGGGCACTGGGACACACTGTCGAACGTATTTTGATTTTTGGAACTTGGATTGTGAGTAAAAAGTGGCGAAAATGAAGAAGTAAAAAGGCAATGCGATCCATTGAGGGAACCAGCTCAGTTCGATGCAGATTCTCTCTTTTCCCTGTCTGAAGCATCGTTGGCTCAAGATGCGGAGTGTCGAGTTTCATTTCATCTAGTTTCAATTCTCTGCGGGTGGTGTTCTTGGGACTCCTCGTCACGAGACGTGACACGCAACACACGTTCAACCCGCTTCCCCATCCCGCCGGACGCGCCTCTGTGAGAAAGAATGAAAGCCCACTCTGGCGCAGCCTGTTTTCCACAACTACGAGTCTGAAACGTCAGGTGCTCAAAACAAGATCCTGATGACAGGTCCGTTGATTTTCACGTCGTACACGAGTCCAATTTTCTTCAGAATTACATTTTGCTTGCAGTTGACAGGTTTCTCTGGACAACTCTCAACAGAAACAGCTCAGATCTAGAGCCTCTGCAGATGCGACAGCAACAACAAAAATATCCGCATCTGCAAACACTGCAGTTGATGCTGAAAGAAGGAGACGTGTTTGATGGCTCCGAAGTCGTACACAAGAAGATTAAGCGGCAGAGAATTTGGCAAAAACGAATGTCATCGCAAGAAGTCACCGTGTAATTGTGTAATCAACCAACAAATTTCACTGAAAGGAGGGGACACTTTGGTCAATATACTGGTGCGCTTCCAAATGCTTTCAGATGCTTTATCATCAAAAGCCCCTGCGTGACGGAGCAGGTTCCCAAACATTTATTTCTTGGACGAAGTTTTCTGTGTCGCAAAAAGGCTTGAGGTGTGAATGTGAAACAACTCAACTTCACTTCCTGCACAACACGTTTGCAAGTGTTTTGCGTTTTATCTCGCGCAGCTGTTGCCCGCAAAACGATTCTGCTGAGATGCATATCCGACCCTCAGGCCTCGATGTCTTGAAATGACGCCAAAGTTTCTGCTGTTTGGAGGCGCCATTGATTGGTGAACAAATAGGTTTGCACCATCACCTTGTGAGGACTCAGGGGCGGACACAGGATTTGACCAGGGGGCTGACCTTCTGGGGGAGAGCGATCCCAGCTCTGTGCACAAATGGCAATTTTTGGACGCCCATGGTCCGTTTTTGACTTTTGCTGGGGATCCAGGATCTTTTCCGATCGGCTTGGTCTGCCACTGCGACTGTTTCGTTGGTCTTCGTCACTGCACACCTTTCTGCGGGGTTTCTCAAATTCTGGCAAGCAGATGCGGGCACCAACACCCTGAATTTGGTCTCCGTTTCTGTTTGTTGGACAGATAACCCTTTGTTCCTTCTCGAGATGCCTCCAGCCATTGCAAACGAGTTTTCAAATTAGATTCACTGAATTCCAGTGTTGTGCAAAACTAGACGGCGCAGCGCTCAACAGATGAACCGCTTTAAATTGTTCCTGTCGAGATAGCAAGTTTATACTCGGAGGAGTAATTGCTGGTGGCAGCAGATCATGCCAGTTCTGAACGGTGTAATGGCCTTTGCTGGGAAGTGGGCATGCAGACAATTTAACATTGAAGTCAAATCAATGCAAGGCTGTGGCGTCCATCGCTGCCGTTGTGGCTTTGCGTTGCAGAGCTTCCACTCGGCTGTGTTTGTGCTGACACTTACATGTGGTCACCTGTCATCAAATCGGGCCCTGCCAGGGAAACCCTGAGCACCACCGTTTGGTTCAGGTGCAAGTGTGAAGGAATAGGCAGCAATCCTCTTTCAAATGTCGCTCAGCAGTCACTTCAGAGAACTCATGGTGCAACCTCACACTGACCAAAAACAACCCGAAATCTCAACTCTGTCTGAAAATCTCTTTCATGCTTCTGAGGTATTTGTCTCACATTTCCATTTTCATCTGGCTGCGCGTTCAGTTGATGACTCTCCTTCTTTGCAGGATGTATCCTGAGAAGGCCATTGTTTCAAACATCAAACGTCTCAAACGATAAGAGCTGTCTAGACAAGCAATGGAAACATTACTCCTCCCACCCAAACAGCATTCTCGTGTTCTTTTGTTTCCTCGCTCTGTGTTCGCAGTGGCAATTCCGTCTTGTGTGTGCAGATACCACTCCAGTCCCTTCTCTGATTTAGAGGTCCGCCTGAAAGTGAAAGTGCAAATCCCAGGAGTTTGAGTACAAAAGAAAATTTTTGAAATGGTCAAACAAAATTTGGTGACCTGCCTACCGGAGTGAGATGAAAGTTTTCTGAGTTTTCAGGATCTCAAATGCACTCAGTTTGACCCTGTCCTTGAATCAAATGGAGCCCAGTTTTACTGGCCCTTTCTCTTGCGATGCACATTGTCGACTTTCACGGTGGTGTTCTTGTTGGCATCATCTGTCGCACTCAATTCCAAGATTGTTGGGTCGTTGCATACGTGCGGTGGCATTCACCACTGTTGAGGTGTTTTTCATGTGTGGATATTTTTTTAAACAACCAGGTTTGCTCTTCTCTTTGTCCAGCGTGCTTTACCACTTATCGATTCCCGCGCACAAACACAAAGGCGATTGGTTGGTCTTGTATCGTGAGCCAGAACCTGGGTTCTACGAGTTGAGAGTGATGAAGGAGGGAAGAATGAAGTGGGATCGGTTTGCTTCCCTCGCGCCATCCCCGCGCCACCCCAGCCACGCTGCTCCATCGACTCCAGTTATTTCGACTGCAGAAAAGACGCGATTCCTTCGCAGAGCCAGAGGCCATGTGAGCGGATCGTGGGACTTTAGGAGCTTGCACCAGCCGCTACGACACTGGCAGGTCACAGCTTGAGTTGCTGTGGTCAGGCTCGCGTCGTGTGAGTGGTGTTTCGCAGTGTTTGCCGAATGATTGTTTCATGAATCTCTTGAATTCAACACGAAATTTCCCCAAAACAATAAAACATTTACAAGCGAGACAACAGAAAAGCAGTGTGTGGAGATTACACCTCAATGCATTCGTTGTCGTGTTCGCAGTGACAAACGGCAAGGATTTCATGCTGCGGTGCAGCAGATTTCAACTGCACAGCTTGTGCTTCACAATCCTGTTTGCAACCGATGTGAACCTTTCTGGGTATGTCATCACAGAAGGAACACAGAACCTGGCCGACGGGGTTCCAAAGTCGTTGTTCACGGCATCAGTTGTTCGGTCAAAATTAACACCTCCACGAGGTGATCTGAACAAACGTTGATCAAATGTTGAACCTTCTCACCACCGAGACACCTTGTTCTGCTTTGTTGAAACGTCTGTAAATCGAACAACAGCCATTTCCCTTTCTATTCGAGGTCAGTTTCAGAAGCAAACATTGGAGAGTTATGTTTGAGAAATACCCGACAATTTCCAATCTCTTTGCAATTGCACGTGTCGCCGACATTGAAACACCAAAGAAGGAGTGCAGGATGAGGAAGAAACAGCCGCAGGCTGAAATTTGACAAAAACCATTGTTGCATTGTGCAGCTCAGTACCAATTAATGAATCAAGCAAAATTGTTGCCGTCAGGAATATTCGGAGGGAAAAGTTGCAGTGCATGCCATGCATTCCAAACAAGAGCAAACTCTGTGTGACAGGATGTGGAGAACTTTTCTCACCAGAAAAAGGGAAGGCATGTTCTGAACAGCTCCGTTACTCTCGTGTCGCTGTGGTTCCCGGTGTCGCGTTTGTCGGCTCAGGTTCTCGTGTCGTTGCATGTGAAATAGATCGAACTGAACAACGACCCTTCGTTGTCGCTTTACAGCCTCCTTGCATTGGCTGTTTGATTGAGTGAGGGGCTTACATCCTTGTTGTTGCATGCTGACTCTGCGTGAACGACTCGAACGATTGAGCATGGTGGAGATTCAGCTCCGTCAAACGTACACAAGCGTCTTTTGGTGGCGGACCATCTGTTATGAGATTTGTGACGCCTTTGCTCAGAATCAATGTCAGTTCTCAGTTTCAAGCTTCATTCCATTTGATGCAAACCCACCACTTCACTGGGCCAGTCTCCCAAAATCAGAGAAAATCTTCCGTCGCAGTTGTTCTCAATGCAAAGCCCTGGACCCCTCTTCTCTTGATGAAAGAAATCGATCATTTGCGATGCCACGCGTATCAGATGCACGGTGGAGCATGTCGATGTGTTTGTACACAACAGTTTTTGCGGATTTTATTGTCTCTGATTTGTTGCGTATCTCCAAACGAACAGCGTCCCCAGATTGGCAAGACGCTTGGAACATTTCGCGACACCGTTGCAGGAAATGTTTGAATCTTGTTGGGCAGGAAGGTTCTTTGTGACATGAATATACACCTGCAGATCCACTGGATGGTTTCATGTTTCAGTGAGAAATTCTAATTTCTGTCGTGTCGTGGCGGGCGACTGCAGAGCAGGGCCCTCTGATGTAAGTTGCCGGCGCGAAGTATTGATTCCCTGAAAGGGAGGAAAGTCTTGCTTTATTGGTGGCAGCTTCACTCGCTGCAGCTTCTTTGGTTACATTGCGTGCGGAGGAGAAGTAGTTGTAGATGGCACTGTTCGCCAAGAAGTGTGGATGCCTTGAAAGCAGCAGATGTCCTCTAGGTGCTGTTCCTGAAGCGCAGGATGCAAAATCCAAGCGACTTCTCACCTGTAACCAACCAAGTTGAAACGACGAGAAAGCGACATGGAGACCGGCCCGGACAAGAGTGACTGGGGAGCCAGAGCGAGACGTGTGTCCTTTCGTACAACTGCCCATCTGCCATGGACAAAAAAAACTTGGTTGAGGTCGTGTTCAGCCGCGTCGTGCGACTGGTTTGTGGACGTGACAGCGGATGTCTGACCTTGGGGGTTGAATACTTCTCTCTTCATGATTCAAGCTCCTGTGGAGACCTCAGACACTGAATTCGTTCTCATTCTGAGCACTCAGACTTTTTTGTGTCCGGCAGATCACTGTTGAGTTCAAGTGTCGCAAGAATTTCTTGGCGATGTGTGGCTTGGACGTTCAAGACGCACGTGTTGTTGGGTGTCGCACTGAGAAAACATACAATCGTCGAAGGAACAACGTGAAAGAGGTAGATGGATGAATCTGATCCGCGAGAAGAAGCAAGTCACACGCTGCATCGTTGACTACAAATTGTCTTTTGCAAAAGAACATCCGGGAAGTGAAGTGTAGCTGAGATACTGCTCTGGCTGCCACCGGGAATCTAAAAATATGTGGACAAGTATTTCGTGTGACAGTCAGATTTTGTGTGGCAGCACAAGATTGTTTGGCGGTGTTGACTGCATCAGAATCCGTCCGATTGGTTCCTCGGTTTGTTACCTGTCCTGAACCAACCTTTTTGGTTGAACCGAACGACTTCACGCCGGGAAATATAAACTGTTCCGAAAAGGTTCGAAGAAAGAACAACGAGCGTCGTGCGGAAGAAAGATACAACAGACAGTAGTGACTGAGTCAGGGCTTCCAGGTGAACGTGGTGGACTCCATTCCGAGCTCAATGGGAGATTTTACGTTGTGTTCAATGCCCAGATAATTTCAATTGACAAAGCGTGATGTTTGTCACAGCCACCTTGTTCGTCGTCACTGACTTCTGCTCAAAAACAAAGAATGACCAGATCTGTTCCTGGGGAGAGATCTGTCGCGGCGCTTTCGCAACAGGAGAGCTGTCGCCAGCCGGGAAGAACTGTTGCTGTTGATGAAATTCTTGCTTCGAGCTTGTTTGTACTCGTATCCCTGCCAGGTCCAAAACAAAAATTGGAGCACACCTTTGAAGACAGCAGTGGGTTTTTCTGTCTGTCCTGATCCTGTTGATTTTACAAAGGCATCTACGCGACAAATGGAACTCTCACTCGTGGCCCACCAAGCGAAAGCAGTTGGGAGTGACCCGAACGACGTGCTTTGTTGGTGGCACGATGTGGTTTGGTTGTAGTTCCCAAGTTGTCTTTGTGTCATCAAAAATACTTGGTTCTTGCACAGGAGTGTACAGAGAAACAGCATGAATGTCTTTTGTTGACGCATTTGTGAACGGAACCTCGAGATCATGGGGCATTCCAGGCTCACTCTGAGCACAGTACCCCAGGGCCTTGCCCTGATCAAATGGACTTTCCATTTCTCACTGTGTCTATCTTATCGATATTCTTATTGCGGGCAATCTGCTGAAATGGCCTGTCACTCCAGATTTAATGCTGCCCTGGTTGGGGCAGAGGAACCGCCGCCAGTGGAGCCAAATATGAATTTGTAAGGCCAAATCCTCGAAGCGGGCAATCAGCGAAACCCTTTCTCTGACAGGCGTATTTTGATAAGCGTGTCAAGAATGAACTGAATACGAGTCTCCTGTTGCCTGTTGTTCTTTCTTGACAGAAAACAATGCCTCCAGCACTTTTTCTCTCCGAATTGCACCCCTGTCCTGGGACTCCTGTGCTCCTTGAATCATCGTTTCGGCTTGTCAGTTTGTCAGGTTCGTCTTCAGGATCATGACCCAAGCAATTGAGATCTGCACCCTGGGCTCCACGGTATGAAAGAGACAGTTTCTATTTCAATCAGAACGGACCATGGATGGTTGTTGTTCAGAATGAGGTAAAATGGACTTTCTGTTGACCGTGGCAAAACTTGTGGGTGTGAAACAAGCTGAGAGGATTGATTTCAAGGATTAAATGAACGGATCGCCGCTCGAAAAAGGCCACGAAACAGTCCCCGTCCTCGTACAGCTGGCTTTTAATGTGATTTCGGCTTCCGTTGTGGGAATTGCCGAAGTACTTAACGAGATAAAGCATCCAGCAATAGGTAATAACGGCGTCTTGCCGAAATGGGGAAGTTAGCTGCCCCATTGGGTTTTCCAACCTGTCGATGTCTGCATTATACCGCACAATATCCAGCAATAGTTCACCAGATTTACGACATTGCTTACACGATGGCTGCATTCAACGAACTTGGCGTCAGTGTGGAGAGTGGAAAACCCGGCGGAGCTGCAAAACAAAACACAGCGATAAGTGACATCAATCTCGCGCCTCGGAGGAAGTGAGAACGTCTGGTTTCTTTTTCTCAAAGGTAAAACTGGAAATGGTTTCTTTCCCATGAATTGATTTTCGATTGTTTTTGAATCCACGAACTAAACTACCTTGCCGAAGCGTCGAAAAACTGACATCACCTGGTTTCACTCACATCCAGAGTGACAAACACCATCAAAAGCACCCACGAAAAACCAAGACCTCTGGTACCCCGAGACTGAGGCTCCAGAATGATGCAAAAATGCTGACCACCAGAGTAAAATTCACGAAGGTTTTGCCCTCTCCGCATGCACAACGAGGTGCAAGCAAGTCGCACAAAGTGTTACGGCAGCGTTCACACCAGATCAGACCGAAATGCTCTTCCTCCTTCTGCCAAGACGTCAGCACTGGACAACACAGCGTGGTGTGAGAACGTCAGATCTTTGATGAATCTCTGGATTTGCTTTCTCTGGTTTTCGATCGATATCTACATCACCGTTGGCAAGCTGTGATTAGCAAAAAATAGATTGGATTAGACTCCTCCCTTGTGATGTTCGCTGATGTAAGTTGCTTTGTCATGCCACGGATTGCGAGTGCTTTCGCAACCAAACGTCTTGTTCGAGTCATTCTGCGGTGGCGCCGGTTGGCCAGCTGCCATTAGCATCAATCTGAAAGCAGGGAGCGTCCTCCGTTTGGGCTGCTGGAAGAAAAATGCATGCTGGCAAGCGTTGAAAGATGTTTTGGTGTCTGCGGCCATGCGGGATTCTGACTGGCAGAGTTGGACATGTGACGATAAGAATTTGCGCAAACAGCATACATTTTGATCTTCCGCAGGCAGGTTCTCACGCGTCTTCACAATGATCGTGGCGATTGTAGCTGACAGCACGAAGTGGCTTTCCCTTCCTCTTCCGTTCAGCTCTTTTTCAGTTTCACTTCGTTGTTCTCGTTGGTATTGCGACAAGTGCTCTCGAGCACTTTCAAACTTGGCGCAAATGTGTTGTGCTGGATTGAAGACGAAACTTGGAGTTCAACGTCAAATGTGCTCTGGAACAAAGAAAAGCAGAAGTTTTGTCGTCCCCACCCGCAAACAAATTGGTCAGAAAATGCACGCACACTGTCATAATGACTAAAAGTGGCAATCAAAGATATTTTGTGGGATATACCTGTAATTGTATTTCGCTCGTCCACTTTGCTGTGAAACCTCACGGTTATTCCACTCTGTCTTCACGCTGAATCTACTTCGGAACACTAACAGTACACCATCTCAGACCCTCAGCGGAGGTTCATTGGGCCAACTGCCCTCTGTCTTTGCCCCCTGGCTTTTGATCTACCTCAACCTCAGGTCTGGGGCGACAAAGCCTTCGATTGAGATTTTTCACACAAAGGGGAGTGAGCTGGTTGTCTGTGGCAGAAAGCTGCCAGCTCATCGCCAAAGCAAAACTTATGTGGGCTACAAGATCAAGTGAATGGAACAAAATTGAGTTCCAAGTTTTGATTTTCTTCGCCAGCTCAGTGCTTGGGTGAAGTTTACACGCGCAATTCAAACGAGCTTCAGAAGGTATACCTTCCAGAAACAAGAAACAATTGCGTCAAGTCTTTTTGGAAGTCACTTGCGACTCTGCACTAGTTGGCACAAGTGTTTGACTGTGCACGGTGCCGTTGTTGCACCCGGAAGGAGTCAAACATGTCTGTGGGTGTCATTGTGCAAAACAAAAAGGAACTTGCCTTCTGTCCTGTCGGAATGGATTCACGACAGCGGCGGCGGTGGGGGTTTCAAAGCTGCTGCTTTGTGCGCATGTTTGTTTCCGCGGGAGTGCGATGCATGGGAGGAACGAGCGGAGCGGACGGAGGCTGCGCGTCTCGCTCCCCGGCGCCCGGCTCCTCCAACGCCTCCGGCGCGGGTGGGTGAGCGAGGGAACCAGTCAGTTACAGCTTCAACCCTGATTGGTTCCGCTCAATATGGTCACCTATCCCTCCAGCTCCAACACTCGACATGCGACCGAAAAGGACCGAGCACTTGCCTGTCGTCCCAGAGAATGTCATTCTGCGAAAAGACACACAAAGTGCCTTGAAAATCCGTTTTTCAATTCAGTTTTGTGATATGCAATTTTTTCCGTCTGTGGATTTATGCATTTCTCGATTTGTGACCAGGAAGTTTTCACCAAACTCAGACGACAGGGACAAACACCTTTTTCTTCCTTTTTGGCATGTGGAAGGGAATGGATCACGGTGTACTCTACTGAATATTTTTTACTGGAAGATTCAGATGCACAGACCAACCCACGCATCTTGCTCTCATCTTTGTTGGAAGTCACGCAGAAATAGATCCCATATTAGGCAGAACGAGGCCCTGGAAAGCCTCGCATCAATAACGGCATGAAATAATTGAAAAGTTGGAGAATCATTAATGGAAGAGCAACTTCGTACGGACGATCAGTGCCGAGCAAAGAAAAAATATAGATCAGGACGCACGAGAAAGACGGAACATCGAGAGGATCTCGCTGTGGAGGCGCGATGGAACGGTGTCAAAACGCATTGATTGGAAGCGAAACGCTCAATCCAGTCACTTGTTAGCGTTCGTCGGTAAAGCACAAAGATGGGATAAAAGCGAGACCTCGGCGTGTGTCTGTGTATTCAATGGCCGGAGAGGAGCCTGGTTGTGGATGAGACACGAGCAGCAGTGGTTCTGTACGAGTTCATCAACATCACACACGAACATCTGCAGTGATTCTGATGTTGAAAAGCTGTGGGAAGGATTCAAGACTCCACAGGCGGTGCGGAATGTATCCCCGTGTGTCTCTGGGCTTTTCATGGCTTTCCTGTGGATAACTCAGCGACAGCTGAATCGGAAGTATAATCGCCTGTGTCTCGTATGTTTCCACGGATCAGTGCACTGTGCTTCCACAAAGTACTGAGCATGTGTCGGAAGAAAAGTAAAAGTAGCTTTCTACAGCCAAAGTGGGGTCTTTCTGAAAGATTCAACGCCAATGGAGGCTCCGCAGCCTTGTTAGGAAAAAAGCGAAACCGGAAAATGCGAAATTCAATTATCTCCTGAATGACTTTCGCAAACGGCGCCTTGGAAATTGGCTAACGTCCGTTGGATTAGCAAATAACCAGCTTTTGTGGCCGGAATGTCAAGTGAGAATGAGGCAAGAACTTGGGAATTTGATCCCTTTATTTATTTGTCGCTGTGCGCATTCAGGCAGTCATGTGCCAGACGGGACGAATTGAGCCGAGCAGCAGTAGGGACGAGAGAAAAATTTGGCTTTTGTTGGGTGGGGTGGCGGTGGGGGGTTCATGTGCGTCGCGTGCGTTCAGCCAGAGAATTTTGATGCAAGGCTATGAAGTCTGCACCACGACCCGAATATTGTGCACTGTTTCACAGATTAAATTCCGTGGGTTGGGTGGGGTCACATGTATGGGTAAGAACTCGTGAAAGGTGACTGAAAACAGGTGAAACTTGAAACTTGAAACTTGCAAACATTATATGAACTTCAAACTTTGTCCGGCGGGGTGGCTGCGCCTGGATCTGAAAATTTTGCTGAAAATAGATCTGACCGAAAATGATTTCAAAAAGTGAATGGAATTGCGCAGAAGAAAAGCTGTTGCCCCAAAGAAGGGACTTGGTGCATTTGCTTGCTGGGTGTGTACTGTATTCAAGACACATTGCCAAATCATTTCCAAGTAGGGCGATGAAAATTCATTGACTGTCTTCCTGATAGAGACTGGATTACAAGTTGTTCGGTAGGATGTATTTGCTCGCTCGATTCCTTACCAAATGATGTCCAATTGGGAACGTGACCCAACATTCACTGGCAAAAAGAACGAAATAGAGGAGCTGGACGTTTACATCTCAGAGTAATATCTGGTTGCCAAAAAGCCAAAAGATCTCTGTGTGCAACACTTTGTGAAATCGGCTGAAAGACTATGTGATCAGAAGTTTCTCTGAACAACATGTCATGTCTTTGACAAAGCCTTGTTCTGTGGGATGCGTTCCTTTCAAAATTGACCCAACAATCACTTTGTGTCTTTTGATGGATGAAGGGTCCTGAGACTGCATGTCGAAAGAAACGGGAGAAATCGGGCTGACTCAGTCGTGCATGAGTAACGCAGTCGGGAGGGACTCCGTGCTTGGAGCAACGACAGATGCAGCAAAGCGAAATGAAACAACCTAACTTCTTTGCAAGGGCATGTCTCTCCACTGGTGGAAACTTGGAGCGTTTGACACCAGTTCCTGCTTGTGTTCAAGGTCGAAAGCACCCTGCTTATTTGACCGCACTTTCTCGATCGTAAAGAAGAGGACGCATTCTGACGGGCACACAGCACAGATGAGAAATGAGCCCAGTGAGAAAAAAGGGGTCGCCCACGCGTCACTCGTCTTGAACTTCCAATTTGGCAGACCAGTTTCTGATGCAAAATGCTGGACCGAGAGAGTTGTGAGGAATTGGAAAGGGCCCTACACCCACCGAATGGGTTTGCGGACCAAGAATCGTGAGTTTGGCCGCCAACACACCTGATCGGTGCATTCGAGACTGTCGGGTGCTGCCCACTGATCGGTGGGGAACATTCGGTTTGTGGCACCTTTCACCCAGACGATCAGTGGCTGAAATACAACTGGGCTCCAGCCACTGGTACTGAGTGTTCTTTCTGGTACGTGTGAAATGTTCCACTATTATAAATAGTCTTGTAGAATATCTAAATGTGCCAATACAATGTGAAATGTTCCACTATCATTTGTAGAACATTTGAATGTACTGGTGTTCCGTGTATCACTTTAATTTGTTTTTGGTCTGAATATATATACTAGAAAATACAAAATGCACTGCTCAGAAATACAGGTTGCTTGGGTACATCCCATCTGTATACAAACGCGAAGCTCAGCTACCAATAAATTTTCAGTTTCCACGTGAAGTGATCAGAATGAAGCATTCTTGGTCTCTCGCCCCTGTGCTGTGTGCGCGTCTGCATTGCATGGGAGCAGTGCAAACTGGAAAGTACATTCAACACCAATGTTCCGTTGGTGGAAGAGCCAACAACTATTCGCTGCCTTTGGCAGAAAACAGTGTTGCTGGGCGTTCGTTGGAAACCTGTGCGGAAGATGGAGACCAGATGTGCAGCCTCGCCATTTTTCATTCACACGACAAAGACTCATCGATTGGGTCACAGTTTTCACGATCAGTCCCATGTATTCTGACAAATGCACACAACGTTCCAGTTGGACTGCATTCTGGGCAGAGTTATTCTCAGCTTTCATCCCAAATTGAGAGACCAGCGTGGTGGAGTCTTAAAAAGACCTTCTGTGTGCTTCTTTCTGTCTGGCTTTTACCCTTTCAGGCTGCTGCAAAGTTGGTTTTTCTGTCGCTTGAGATTCTCAATGCTTTGAGGGAAAGCCAAGATGTGTGAAAATGTCGCGCTGAAAATATGTACAGGAGTGAGAGAGATCCTTCCACTGGCTCCAGACGGTGCCAGTATTCCAGTTTCGAGATTCACAACAGGCGTGCGAACGGGGATGTTCTGCAGAGCACATTGTTCTGGGAATTCCCGTGGTGCACAGCAGTGCTGAGAACGTGTCCCTTATTTTGGTTTGAAAAGTGCACAGTCTGAAATATATGCAGTGGTACCAATGGTACAAGGCTCGTAATCCGGCCTCATCAGCTGTTCCGGCCACATAAGCTTCACAAACAGGGACAGGGTCATCGTGCATGTCCCTCTGTCCCCTTGTCGCTGCAGTTTATGACCGTGGATAAAACGGATGATTACATTTATCATGTCACTTTAGGTTACACTAAATCAATTTTCTGGAGGAATTGACTTGGTTAGGAGCACAAGATTGAGACCGCAAGATTTGTCACTGGCGTCTGAGAGAAGAAATATGGGAAGATACAATCACTTATGGACACAAGGAACTTGCGATGATGGGCCCAAATCCGACGCTCATCTCTCTCAAACACTGCAAGAACGAAACCTCAGCAGAACTGCGACGCAGGGATTTTGGAGAAACATGAGTTTCCTGGAAGTGCGAACCGGAATATTTGTGCGCTGTGCATTGGACGCAAACGAGCATTCGGCGGCTTGAGATGACCCATCGCAGGAGACACTACTCACCCTACTATGCGAGGCGCTCTTCGCCCCGAGGTTCCCGGGATTTCAGTTACGAATACGACTCGAGCCCTGCAGAGGCAGCGAGCCTGCTGCGCCCACTAGAGGGAGTCACGTACGTGCCGCGCCGTGCCAGCGACACATTGGTGGCGCCACGCACCTTCAGACCAGCGCTCGAGGACTACTACCCGCTTCGGAGGAAAAGCGACACCCTGGATGTCCCGGTGAATGTACCATTGGCTGTGAGCGAAGACATGTCGATTTCACAGCGGAGGGGCAGCGCAGACAGCAGGAGGAGCAGCGGACAGGGGAGCCAGGACACTCTGGTGCTACCTGCAGTGACAGTGTCCACTGTGGGCGAGGACATCGCAGCTGGTGCAGAGACCCTCGGGTTTCAGGGGCCTGGTAGACCCTGTGACAGTCTGATGCTTCCGTCGGTGACAGTGACGGCTGATCCGAGTGACAGCGCGTGGAGCATGCAGGAGGCGGGCAGCCCGAGCAGGCCCTACTCGCTGACGGTCCCGGCCACAAGGGTGCGCAATGTGCTCATGGTGCGAGGTCGTCGGAACTCGTCCGTCGCTGTGGCCGGTGCCGTTTTCGGCCACGCCTTGGTAGGTCTTGATCTTACGTTCACGCGCTGGTTGTTGTTTTTCAGCCCGCAGCTCGCTGAAATACAATCGTGATGGAGAAGGCCAGTATGTGTGTTTCTGTGGATAGTCAGTTTGTTAGAGGTGTGAATCAACAGTTAGTTTCTTTTTTGCAAGGATTTATGCTACTGTATAAGAAACTACGCCCCACCCCAGTCACCAGGGGTGGGATAAAACAATGGTTTGTTTCATAGCTTTGGCCAAACCAACAAATCAAGCCTTTGGTTTGCCGCCCCCTGGCAAACCAAGTTTGGAAAACCAGTAGTTCTTGACGGGTAGGCAGTCATGGCCTGTTTGCTAGAACAGTACATGTTGTGAGCACAATACCTGCTGTTCGGTGCGGCGGACTCATTGATCCTTGGTCTCTTGTTAGTTGATAAAGGGAACAACGATTTCTTTTCCACGTTTGTCAGCGGCGTGCGCAGAACTTGAGCTCTCTTGTTCTTGCGACTGCTGTTCTGTGGGTGTTTTGGCGGAACTCGTGGTTCTTCCATTTGTTGGGTTTCTTTTGCAACTGTTTGGACGTGTTTGAGCAAGTTGAGCGTCAGAACACGGTCGGGGAACAACATGAAATGGTCACACAAACCGCTGCCGTCACTTTGGAATTCCACGGACGAAAAGAACGCAGGAGGGGTGCCTTGGCTGAAGTTGTCTGTTGGCGACAAATGTCGACCTTTATCTTGAAGCAACATGAGTGACGTGACAGGCTGGACCGTTGCGGTAATATCCGTGGCAAGGTGAAAGGAACTCGGTCCACTTTGAGAAACAAGAAGCTGGCAACGCACTGCAGCTCTGGTGACGATGGACATGGCCAGACCACCTGCCAATTTTGTTTGGAAAGGGCTTTCTGACTAACTTGATTTCTGCTTCGCAAGGAATGATAAATGTTGGCGGACACGAAAGAACCAGATCTGACACCCGTCATCTCAGCGTTGGCTGGAAACCCTGGTCACGGGAAAGTGGGATTTGCTGTTCGATATGATGACTGTGGTTTTGGGACAAGGGAACAAGGTTTTGTCCTTACCTTTGCAGATACCGAAAATTTCAAGGGTTCTCGCTGACAGAAAATTTACTTCCAACCTTCACAGCGTCGCTGTGTGTCATGGCCGTTGTCATTCGCATCTGAACTGCCAAAACAAGATTGGCTCTCTGAACAAAGAAAGAATTCCTGTTTCCAGTGTAGTCAGCCATAAAAAGTGGAGCAGGGTGGATTTTGGTCCCCGGGCCTGCAATTGCCCCTACTTTCCGGATTCTGATCAATAATTCATTGATCGAGCTCTCAACCTGTGGCCCGTTTCCGATTGAATACGTGGGGCTAAAAATTGCGTCCTGCAAGGATTGATTTGTACTGATGTCTTCCGGTCGCCTCAATTCACGCATAAAATACTGAAATTTGCACTGTTTATTGGGCATTAACACTGCACAGTGCAGGCTAATTTGATAAAATTTCACTTCAATGGCATTCCGTGCTGCGTGCTTGGCAAAGGCTGTGCGGGTTCATGGTTGACTCCAAAGTCTGAACACTTCGTGAGTCTTAGATCTACTTGACGCCCTTGGTCTGGAAATCACCAGCACACCTTCAGTGTTGTCCACAATTAATCAGTGTCACTCGTGTGTGGGTGCGCCAACAGTTAATCAGCTGTGCAGCGACATCATGGCTGCTGTGCTGTTCCACAGAATTTCTGGCCTCATCAGTGTTTTGTGGCCACAGAAGTGGCACCGCTGTGGACCTCAGTCCCATGTGATGTCTTGTGTTGTCTGCGTCTGTGATGCCCTCAGATGAATCAACGTCGAGCTTCTTGAAACAGCCCATCTTTCGTTTACGAAAGAAAATGTCGTTCAAGACTCACTGCATCTGTCCAGTCCAACATGACATTTTCAAATCACAAAATGGGGTTTGCGTAAGTGTCAGACTTGAAGCTATTTGGGTCAATGGAGTCGGGACAGGAAAAACTGTGATTGCTTTGTGTTTCAAATTGCAAAACGAGTCACTGTTCACGTGCCTGTGCCGGCAAGGTTGCAGTTGGAGTTTGTCTTGATTTTCCCTGACAATTAAAAGAAGGAAAGGGTCAAGCAACCAACTTGAAAATTGCAAGGCGTGTCGTGTGCATGTCAGCTGAATGTGATACACAAACTGATGGATCCACACTTTGGCACTTGTGGCGGAAGGTGTGCGAGTGTTGTTCAAACAGACTCAGGTGCAAAACAATGCGAGCAATAATCACTCCAGAACTGGAGAGTCTTGGAAATAACAGACTCCCACCGTGCGTGACTGATTCCCCTGGCACCAGGTGACAGTCCGTGCACCACAAGCAAGTTTTTTTCAACACGGGGACACAGGGGACCACAACCTCTCCTGACACTGGCATGAGTGGTGAGAATTTGCTTTTTCTGAGGCTAAAACAAGAATTTCTATCACAGAACATATCTGTAATCCATGACATAGCTGATGTGTATGTGTGTGTGATTCTGAGTGTGTCCATTCGGCCAAAGTACCAAGTTCCAAAACAGAAGTCTTTCCAGGGTAAGAAGGCCAAATGCACACACATCAAATGGAACCTTTATGAGTTCAAATCCCATTCAGTTCATGTTCAGGTGAGTTCGTATTCAGTTCAGTTCAAACTGGTGTTGCTGGTGGAAGTTGAACCTGGTGTCCACAAGGCCAGAAGGAACTTGACCACAGCCTCTAATTTTCTTGTTTCTGACACAAAAAGGAAATGGTTGAAGGACAAAGACCTGTCGATTACGGTACCCCCAGTTAGTGAAAAATCCTCCTTTCATGAACATCGTTTCGATTTCATGTGTTTTGTGGAATTGCAAACACCATCCACAACTGCTCGTCAGAAAGTAGCCTTGATGTGTCTCGGCAGCCTCGAAGATTGGGAAGATTCTTTGAGCATGTGAATGAAGCACGCCAAACTTTGATGACTCTCAGGTAGGCTGCATTGCTTCTGGTGGCCTTGATGGTCAAAGCAGTGACGATGTCATCAGCCGTTTGCGTGGTTGATGAGGAGTGGCCGGGTGAACACTGGCCCATCTTCAACTGGTCCTTCTTCATCTCATTGGAGAACGAAATCCGCTGAGAAGCCAAAAAACTCGTCGCGTCCAGTTCATTTGTGACGGCGTTTTCAATGAAATCCCCGAGGAACCCTGCTGTGACCGTTGTGAGATTGAGGCAGCTTGCAGGTGGTGGCGTCTAAAAACAGCGTTGCAGACAGCTATGGACACTTGTGAATTCAAGACCTATGCAGGCAAGGTATGCAGATATGCAAGATTCTGCTTTGTTTTGCATGTCAGTGTCCTTTATGCGTTAAAATTGAGCTTATTTCAGTGATGACCAACCAAATTGGGTTTGCATGTCATTCTCAGGTTGGACGGGTTGCTTTCCAGGAGTCAGTGCTGGAAGCATGACGACTTACAAAGTAGACACAAATTTTCCTAATAGTTGCATGATTACAGGTTTTTAGACGCGATTGCGTGTGTGAACGACATGACAGTAAACTCGTTCCGAGCCCCACGTCGAAGCTTCAGTGATATTTATAGCTGAAATCCGAGGGAAAGAGTACAGACTAAAGCAAAGCTCCTTGTTTTCGCCATTGTCTCTGGGATGAGGAATTCCTGAAAGGAGACAGAATCTACACTCGTGAAGAGTTGCAGGAAATCACTGTCTCTTCTGTCCACCTTCTGCAGAGGATGGTCATCAGGATTCTTGTCTCCACTCGTTCATTTGACCTTTTGTTGAAGTTGAATTGCTTCGTAATGAGGCTGGTTCGGTTCAGGGGTCCCTCAGAGTCCGGTGTTCATGACGAGCTCGAAGTCAGCAAGGTGAGACTGGGAAGATCTTCGGCTCCAAATCAACAATTCAAATTTGACATTGATGCAAGTACCAAAAGGCCAACTCGAAATGGCCGGCTTTCATACGAAATGCACACAACCACACAACCACTTGACCGTCTTCGAACAGGTGCCCATGCAAGAGCTACATCACTTTGTGGAGAGTCGCCTTCTCTCACTCCTGGGGGCACAAAGCCAAGACAGCCAAGTCCCAACATGTTCCGAAGTTTATGAAGAGTCAGCTGATTTTCTGCATCTCGTAAACTTGCGCCGCTAGCTCGCAAGGGCAGCCTCACGAACTTCCAAGTGGGAGCTGGACTTTTGTGAGAAGTCGCGTGCCTCCACGCGAAGTTTATTCGTACGCAGAGTTTTCCAACAAGATCGTTGCTTGTTTTGCGGGACGAACAGGGTAGTGCTTTTTCACCAAGCAACGCCATGGTCACTGTCCAGATTTGGTGACGCTGCGCACGAACTGGGGTTCACGGGCGTACGCGCTACCCACGGACTGTGGCCGTACAGCGCCCGTTGAGGGAATGCAGACGACATCGAATGGTTCGTTCTGCACCTTCAGCACAGAAGAGAGTCTTGACACTTACACTGCCGGAAAGGCGCGTTCCTTTGCTTGGTACTTCAACTTGCAACTGAAACCTTCTGTTCTCAAGGAACTCGCGTGGGGGAAAAGCTGTTTCCCTGTTTATATCTTCAAGATATCAATCAGTGCAACACATTGGGTTCTTCGGCGTGGCATTTAGCGATCCCAATTGTGGCGCCTCGCCAGGGTCGATTTACACCTACTCGGTCTGGACAAATCATTCAGGTGGGAGAGGCGCGAGTGGAGGGAGTGAAGCGGAGAGTGGGATGAAACTGCGAAGGAGAGGCTTCGCCGTGAGTCCATTTCATTTTTTGGTCGATCTATTCAATGGAAATTTGCTGGGTGGCTGAATAAATTGCTAATTGATCGTGGTGTGCATAATTTTTCGCAAATGTGTCAAATGCTTGGTGGTGAAATACGAGCACAGTTTCAGTTCAGGCACAGACCTGAAATAGATCTGCAATTGGTAGCGGCGCTTTTCTCTGAGATGAAATCAAATGTCGAGCAGATTCTGCGCTTGAGATCCATTTTCTACAAAAAGGTACGTACGTGTTGCCAGAAAACCCCGCAAAGGTATTGTGTGTCGGACAATTGAGTGCGTCAGTGAAGATGGAGAAAACTGGTGAGGTGGTTGCATGTGCCGTTTGTGTTGGAGGCCGGCTCGCAATTGCGACGCTTTCCCGGATACCCTGGTTGCATGCTCGAACCATCAGGTGGAGAAGGTGTTTGATAAATTTTGCAGCCTTTTAGGAGCGCAATAGAAACACTACCACCCAGCGGGCCAGAGGTTCGACCTGGAAAGGTCCAGTGGGAACGCAGCCCTGATGTAGCGAGGCATCAACATGTGAACATTCAGAGAGTAGAGCTTTGCTGTGCTCGAAAAATTTCTGTGACTCAGTTTGACGAATATATAAATGCTCGAATTTTCCAGTGAAAGGCACAATGATGGCCCTGAAGGTCCGTTGATTGTCCAGGATTTTGTGACATAGGACCTGACCCCTTGGCAACAACGTAAAACAGAATAGCATTTCGCGTTTGAATGTAAACTTTGGGGGTGCATTTGTTCGCAAGTTGAGAGTCTGGCTTCCTGGATCTTGTCCTGCCTTCCTGACGAGGCACAATTATTTATGTTCACTACAGGCAAATGGAGGGCTGTCGTGTGTAAAAGGGAATATTACATCTGTGACAAACGCGTTTTTGGTCAATTGATGCAACGTATGTGGTTTGTTTTGAACGTAGACAGGTTCAACTGAGAGCCAAACGCATTGAAGTATTTTCTTTTGGTACAAAACGTATTCAAGCGGCATGCCCATGTCTTGACGCGGTTTTGGGCAATCCCAGCGCATGTTCCCTCTGCAGGAACCCGACTTTCCAAACCGTCTACTTTATTGTGGCGTCATTCCTGGATTCGACATCTTCCTGCAATCCCAGATAATCTGCCTTGCCATCTGTTTCTTGCTTGAGCAACTTTTCCACGCAGAAGAGCAAATCCGACGATGTTCTCATATCTGCAGTAACAAATAAAAAGCCATCCTTGGGTGGAATTTGTTGTGAGCTGTGCACAGGAAGGAATCAGAACCAGGAGGATTCCTTTTCAGAATCAATCTTCATTCCCCACATCCACCCGTTTGTAGTCGTTCTTTTCAGCTTGCTGGAGGAGCTTCCTGTCACTTGCATGCGTGGTTGCGTCTCAGTTCAGGAATATTTTTCTCCGACCAGATCCAACTGGTGAATGTTAAAACAATGTGTATCGCACCACGAGTTACAGGAGATGAATGCAGAGTCTGTACTTTCATCGGCTGGTCAGAGCTGATTGATCCCGTCAACTCAGGAAATGGTTCTACGAGTACTACTTTCTTGTGGAGTTTATCACAGTGCTCAGTACTCAGTGCTCTCTGTCTGTCTGTCTGTCTGTCTGTCTGTCTGTCTGTCTGTCTCTCTCTCTCTCTCTCTCTCTCAAGTGTTCAATCACGTTCGATCGGATGTAGGCGTCCAGCTTGGCTTCGCTTCAGTGCTGCGTCGCTGGCCAATTTCAGATCGTGTGCAAAACTTCAACCAGACTCCATTTCGAATCATTGATCCCGAAAACAGAAAAGCTGAAGGTGTGTCTAATTAGTTACGCTACATGACGCTGGGCGACTGGCTGTACATTTTATGGGGAAATGGCATTTATAAATGTTGCAGCTAATGCGATGTGACCGCGAACATCAGATGTACATTAATCCTGGTCGTGTCTCTCCAACGGATACAGCGCCACTTTTACCCGGCCCTTTCACCTGAGCACTCCGGCCAATTTGTATTCTGTGGTTTCTTTGTTTCCAAGCGACGCTTTCGAATATCAAGTGTTGTTTCTCCTACGAAATGCAGCAAGTTGTTCAAGGAGCTTGCCCAGAACAGAAAAATACAGTTTTGATGCTTTACAGGTGAACAGATTGATAAATCTGTGCAACACCCAACTTTGTCTGAGCCGACATCAGTGCAGGACTTGTGCTTACTCAGCCGCGCACGATTGGGATGCATGCCCACAAACGCCTTGATTGAAGTGTAATCCTCTTCAAGAACTGAGCACCATGGGAGTCGCCGACATCTGTGAAGCCTTGTTCCAGAATGCCTTTGTAAACCGAGAATTCGCTCAGCAGCGTGAACAGAAACCGTCTCGTCATGCTGAAAAAGAAAAGCATTTTACAAATCACTGCATGCAGAAGTCTTCGCTTTTGAAGATGAGTTTGTCACTTCAACCAAACACAAGAAATCCTCATGAACTGAAAAGTTGCCAATGACATTGAAGCCTTTCGAGTATTTGTTTGAGCAAAGTAAGCACCAAGAGTGGCTGGAAGGAACAGTTTTGGGTGTGAATCTGGTGCCGGTGAAGCCACAAGGACGAAGTGTCTGGTTACAAATTGATCAGTTGAAGATCAGTTCAAATTTCATTTCATTCCCACGACATTCCAATAATCGTGGATTCCAATAAAAGCCTCACATATTTGAAACCCCAATAACTTGACGTGAATGGATTTGCGGATTGGCTGGTCGCATTTGCTGCACTTCTCTGAACATCCGACTGAGGGCCCCTTGTGACAGTCCTTCGCATTCGTCCGTGACTCTCCATATCCTACTGCTGTTATGAACTTCCACAGTGACCTGAAGTGGACGGATTGCTGCTTTTCGAGGAGATGACAGGACTTCCCAAGACGCATTGCTTGCCCTGGGTCTTGTTTGTTGGAGGGCAGATGCCGAGGTTGGACTGTTGTACAGATTGTGACGATTTGACGTTGTCTGTTGTGCTGACAGAACAATGTGTACAATCTTCATCATCCGTGTCAGGGTGTGGGACTTCAAATGGAAATCCTTGTCTCACGTTGTGCGAGACAACATGCAAATCACACGGATCAACTTGTTGGACGGTCTACAGTGCCTCAGCAGTGGGAACTTGAAAACTATGGATTTGAGGACCAAGTTTCCCTTTCATTGGAAGTCTGGGCGTGTTTTGCCGATCGCATGTCACACGCTTCAGTGAAGGGAAGGTCACTCTGTGCACACCAAGTTGCTCTTTTCGCTCTTGTTTCGGAAGAGACGATTGACGCGGCTGTTCAATCCTGCTGTGGGAATCTGGAGTCCACTCTCCGTCTGTGGGTCGACCCTCGCGACGGTGCAGGCACCCGCTGGTCGGAGTGGAGCAACGGAGACATTTTTTTGTGTTCAGCGTCTTATCAAATAATATCTTGATTACTGCTTTCATAATTATGTTTCCTTCTTTTGTGCTCCACAGATGTAAGTGAATTTTCTCTCGCAAAATTGAGTTGGCTAAAAGGCTCGGCACACCGGGCAAGCACGGGCGTTGCGAGCTGTGGTCATGATTGATGTGACTGAGTTGGCGCGTCTTGTCTGTTGCTCTGAGATCCCCAGCTGAATGTTGGCGTGCGTGTGCACCTGGAACGAACGTCATGTGTCTCAAGATGATGTTGGACAACCAGAAGTGGAGAATCAAAGAGGCAATTGTCACCGAGCACATTTCCATTTAGGATCTTAAAAACTTGTCGGACAAAGTGGAGTTCACTCCGTCTGCAGGCAACATCGTCACTTGATTCTCGCAGATTTTTGCAGTGTGGAATTCCTCAGCAAATCCGCTTGATTTTGTTCATTTCTGAACAGTTCTTTTCTTCTTGTTCGCTTTGAAATTCTAATCATTACTTCGCCGAGAAAAAAGGGACAAACATCAAAGACGAGTTCAGGCGGAAATTTTTTGCAGTTGCGCCTCTGAATTCATCAATGGAAGTCGCAGAAATTGGTTGAGGACCCAGCGCGGGTCACACTGCTTCAGAATATATTGAGGAGCGGGAGAATAAAGCAAATGCAGCTTCATGAGCACGAGAGGTACACGTAGAAAGGATACCTCACCTGCAGGAGTATTTTCAGAATGGTTACACCGTGGAATTCTTTTTGCTTTCTTCACCTTTGTCATCTACAGTTCACAATTCGGATGAAAAGAACAAAGCACGACGAAGTACAAAGTTAAAAGTGGCACATGGTGCTAGATTTCGCGAGCTGAAGCTTTGTCTTGAGAAACAGCTGTTTTCGTAACAACCAAAGGAATAACGCAGTATGCTATTCACGCTTGGGAGTCACCACCTGGATGTATGCACGCAGGTGTTTTTCCGGATCTGGAACTGGGGTGTTGATGGATGTGTGATGCATTTCCCATTCACTTCCTCCGCCTGGGATTTTGGTGGAAGAAACAAGGTGGTTGCAGGCCTGTGCTTGGGGCGACGGAGAGCGGCTGCAGGTGTTTGATCCCTCGGGATGCAGCGCTCCAACTCGAGTCCTGTCGGCGGGAGGGCGTCGTGGCGCCGCCGCAGCGACGCGCTCGTCGCCCCGCAGCCCTACCGACCCGTGTTCGAGGATTATGACCCTCTCCGGAGGAAATCGGACACCCTGGAGCTACCCCCAACCATCACCGAAGAATTAGGAGGATCCAGAAGATCTAGTGTCAGTAGCTACGGCAGTCACGGCAGCGGGGATACCTTGATACTGCCGGCGATAACAATGCCTGGGCCACCCACAGGGTCCAAATCCTTCGAGCGCGGTGCAAAACCGAGGACCATAAGTCTTCCTGCCGTGACTGTCACTGCTGACCCAGAAAGTGCCGAGAAGAACCAAACTTCCTTCTTTGTACCTGCCTCCAAAGTGAAATATGCCTTAATGGTGCGGGGCCGCAGGAGCTCGTCCACCTGCGTTGCGAGCAGTGTGTTTGAACATCCATTGGTAAGTTTTCAAGGGAACGGAAATTGTCAAAAACTGCTGCCTTTGTGTCACCTGAAAGTCAGGCAGCGGGTTCATTCAATTTGTCGGTTGCATTTACTCAGCATGAAACCGATTTCCCCTGTTCATTTGTGTTCAGTTAGTTGGTTTTTCCATTCATTTCCATGCTGGAAGGTTCTTTTTGGATCCACGTTTGCACCTGTGTTGACAGAGAAAAGTTAAAAGCTGTTCTCAAAACTGCGAAAGTTCCTCTCGCATCGTGCAGCCTGTTGGCGCGCGACTTTGACATGGTTGCTCACATCATCCATTTTTCACTCTGTGGTCTAGTTTGTGGCTTCTCATGTTTTGTCACCGTTATGGCCTCATATTGTCTTGTATTATCTGTCTGTTCACACGTAGCTGTCGGCGGAGCTTTCCTCTTTGTTTCTGGCTTGTGACCTGCACCAAGCAGTTTGGTTCCAAACATCAGAGTGATTCTTCCAAGAAGAACGCCCAGAAATGATCACTCGTAAGTCAGCCATCAGTCAACTATTCCAGATCAAATGTGAGACACTTCACATGTTTCGCCAAGAAAACACAAAAGTTACATTGAGGCCCTTTCTCATGTTGTGCCACTTCGTTGGAAGCCAGTGCTGTCCCCACCAAGATGGCTTTGAACAGACGGACCACGGGTCCCGGAACCCACCTCACTGCAACCCCAGAAAACTTTTTTTTTGTTTTTCTCGAGTTGCTTTCACCGCCAGAGTCAGTCAGAACTGCATGGGTTCCCTGTCACTTTCTAGATCAGTTGGAGACTGGTCTACTGCTTTACACAACGGCGCACGGCCTTATCTGTGTGTCTCTGTTGCCTTTTGTTTCTTTCTGTCTCTCATTCACAAGACGCTCACTCAGTTTTATTGAGAAGGATGATGGCATACCGGTAGATGTGAAGTGTCAGGTGTCAGTGAACTCAACGGAACCTGTTGAACTCGGCTGAGAAAAGTTGGCTCTGAGGACAAATGAACAGCTTTGAAACTGTCATTTGTCAGTAATTATTCAGTCAAACCACACGACTCAAATCGATTATCCAATGTTCACTTGCACCTGCATCTGTGTCATGCCTCACCGTGTTTCAACGATCGGAAACTTGTTTCGTGCTCGGAACCTTCGCGCACTTCACGGCACAGAGATTAATTCTCATCAGCGACAGCCACGCGTCACAGCTGCCATGGCCAGCCTGTAATCAGGGCCTTTTCTGCAGCAGAAGGCCACAATACGTCAAGTAAGCCTGTCTACGCTACATCCACAGCTTTCAAAATGCGGACTGCTCACGAAAGTGAGGACTCCTGCTGGGTTGCTGTGTCGGGGGCCACCTGTTTGTGAATCGTACGGCATGCAAATTCTGGCTCGGCCCCTCTCCATGGCAACAGTCATCTGCGCAGACGTCCACTGATTCAACCTGAGCAACCGACCATTGTCACGCACCCAACAATGCATTCCATCCGCAGGATGGACTCGACACGATCAGTGAATGGCGAACGTTCTTTGTACGTTCCTTCAGGTGAGCCGAAAGGCCCAGATCCATCAGATGCGCCCAATAATGATGTTGTCAGGATCGCATGACAAATGGCCTGGCAGCTGCACAAAGTTAGCCATTCGCTTTGATGCGTTTTGTGCCAACTTTCTGTTGATCCTCGCAAGACGAGGGATGTTATCGTGTGATTGGGCCTGTATTTTTCAGGTACTTGCAGCATGTTTGCGTGCGAGGCGGAAAATTTAAGTCAGCGATCCGTCGTCGCTGCTCGGAAAAGGTTCACTTGTTAGCAACACAATTTGGTGACAACAATGTCAACATGTTTTTGATCTCTTGTCACACAGTACAACATTAAAATGAATAACAGGTAAAACGTTTACGAGACTGTCATCAGAAATGGTCCTGTAAGAGGTCTGGGTTACAGATCTAATCACTGTCTTCAGACGAACTTTCTGGCATGGATTCCTTTGAAAACAGAGGATCCACTGTCACCCCATCACCTTCAACATAACTGCCGTCCACTGCTTCACATTTTTGCCAACAGACGACCCTGTCATGAATGGCATCATCAAAGATTGTGTTGGCAAGGCCAGCAATGTCTTGTGAGAGACGTCTTGCATCTCCTTGATGTTCCTGAATTTTCGACCTCTGGTTTTGGCTTTGAATTTCAGAAACAGAGCAAAGTTGCAAGTGGCGAGGTCAGTGGATGAAGCTGCGTAAGCCAAAGTTTGCAATCCCCATTATTCCATCTTTGTTCTGGTTTCCATTGCTGTGTGAGGGGTGTGTTATCGTAATGCAGGAGGAGTCTGCAGCTGGACCACAATTCTGGACGCTTCCTGCGTGTGCACTCTTTCAGTTTTGACAAAAGCGAGCGGCATTGATGGTTTCCCCTGTTTCCAAAAAATCGCACAAGATGACACCCTTGCAGTCAAAACCACAGTCATCATGGTGTTTTTGGCAGAATTGCTGCACAAAGGTCTCTTTGATTGATCTTTGTTTGGACCCACCCAAGCAGTTGTGCCTTGTGTTGACTCAGGTTCGAAGGTTGAAACCCACGTTTCGTCACCTTTGATCACTCTTGCCAAGAAACCATCTGGATCCTCTGAATGTTTTCCTCACACACAGTTTTCGTGGTCAGTTTCTGGTTGTCGGTCAGTTCAGTCGGATGAATTTGGCACCTTTGTAACGCATTGAGTGGTCTTCCTTGAGAACCTGCCTGACCGCATGAGTTGGCAGTCCTGTTCGCTTGGAAATGCCCTGCAGTCCCAGTCGGGGCTCCTCCTGGATGAGCGTCCAGGTTTCGTCGATCTTCTGTGGTGTGCGCTTGGTACTCGGCCTCCCAGGTTTGGGTTTGTCACCAGTGTCATTGCTGTCAGTCCGGAAGACTTTGTGCCAGTGCCTGACTTGAGTCTTGGACAACGTTTCCTCTCCCCAGATGTGTACGACCGTCCAGACCGAGCCAAGCATTTCAGTGACGCTTTGTTCACACTTGCTTGACAAATTTGGGTCAACAAGAAAAAAGTCAACAGTGTTGCCTGACCTCATGGGTTGCTGACAAAGAAGGATCAAAGTCTTCTCTCAAAGTTAGCAAAAAACCCGTCCAAAGTTTGAACCCGATCAAAAGACACAACGATGGATCGGTTCCGCCTCGTAACGCTTCTTCACGAGCCGTAAAGACGTCCTATTGTTCTGGAAGACAGCTTCGTCTCTCGAACGTGTCTCGTCCATGGTGCGTCTCTGTGTCCGCTCCGTTGGATTGATCAGGTCCGTGTCAGACTGGCGTGACTCAAGGCGCAAGAAAGTACAATGAACACACCAATGCATTTTTCTGTGCAATATCAAGACTCGAGCTGCTTCAATCCTCTGACACGTATGTTTGTGTCCAGCCCACGGAATCTGTGCCGAACTACATTATTCACTCAAGGAACTTTGTGAAAGGCAAATTGTTCTTGGTTCATTGCTCGCTTTTCCCGGCGCTTGCCCTGCGATTGTGTGTTCATGTGTCTCTAATGGCAAAATGGGATCGGTTCACAGTTTTTCCCACTTGACACAGCTTCTTCATCGCGATGTTTGGTGACAAACACAGTCAGGAGGGTAATCTGCTTTTCCTTCATAGCTGGCCACACAATTCTACCTGGCTGTTGACGAGGTTTGCCGTCAGCATAAATCAGAACGAAATGTTTCATCACAATTCCATGCGACCTGTCTGCAGCCGCACATGGTCGAGTCGTGGAGAACCTGTTGATGCGGGTCTGTCAGAAGCACATGAAGGTTTATTGGTACGCCAAGGAAGCGGGCCGCACAGTTCCTGACCCCGCAGTCTCGGCAGTGAATGCCTTACGTCGCAGACCACAATCTCCACAACAGCGCCTTGGTTTGTTTCCCTGGCGCTGGTATGTTTGACAGTTCGAATCACTTGTTTGTATTCCCCCTTCCTGGAAGTCAATCGGCTCCACCCAACGTGATCTGACGTCTTGTCAAGAGTAGATCTGACTCAGGTATCTTGATGAAAGGTGTTCTTGGAATGTTCTGCATCACCGGCGCCATTTGTTTGTCAAGGGATTTTTATCTGTTGTTTTACTCAGTGGGTTGTCATTTCAGTTTCTTCATTTACTCAGCAAGCTTTTTCCTTGTTCCAGAGCATGTTCCATTCTTCTCCATCACTAAAATCTGTACCGAAATCTGATCGAAGTGTCCAACATGAAATAATCTCTTTTTGTCCAGACTCGATCGGACAACCACAGACATGCATAGAGGCCTTTCCTTTGTCAAAGGGCCCAATTGTTATTTCGGACACAAGCAGGTCATTATGTCTTACGTTCCTCCTTCATGCAACAGGAAGCCTGTTTGGAGGAATAGATCTACGCAGTCTTCACTTCTAATTTCCGATTCCTTTACAAATGTTCTGAAGCCAGCCAAATATAGTTTCCTGAACGCAAGCGTTGCCACGTCTGCTGGTGTCACGTGCACATGCCTCCTGCCCCTGCATGGAAAGGAAAGCACCTGCGTTGATGTCCCAACACCTGGCCTGAAGTGCCTTTCACTTTTAAGTCTCCTGTTCAGTCAAACTCAAGATTTGTTGATGGTGTGGCCTTGAATTGCTCGGCTCTTGTCAATACAAGAATCCAATATCTGTTCGTTTCAGCAAAGTTCTCAGGGACGGAATAATGCAGACATTGTATCTTTGGGATCCGTATTGAACGTGTTTTTCTACAATTGTTGATGCTTCATCGGGGAACAACAGGGCATCATTCGTTGGCTAATCTCGCTCTTGGCTCAACATCCCATGAGCTCTTCCGCTTTCCTCGGTCTCCTGCGAGCACAACCGCAAACGTTTGGGATAAAAAGGCAAATCAGTAAAATCTTGCGGGTAATCTTGCAGCTGGAAGCGTCGGTGTCAGAGAAGTTCCATTTCCTGCAGGGTTCTTTGCACGACGCACCACATTTTGCATGAAAATTGAGAAACTGAGCAGCATCGCAGCATTCAGTCCCAAAGTTCCACACAAGCAATTCTCCGAAAAGTGGCATGACGATTCAGGCAAAAACCCCGATTATTTTGTGTTTATTAGCCACTATTTGGATGTGGGAATGGTTTGTCTGCGGAAACGCCTGGGTTGGTGGCTGGTGTTGCTTCCACATACACACGCAGAATGCGGCAGAGAGATACGGCGTATCGCCGGTGCATGGAGTGGTTTCGAGCTGTCTGTCCGTGGTGCGGCAGGTTCTCTACCAGATGCCCAAAGCAAACACCGTTTCCTTCCAGACGATTACAACTTCACCCTTACTTCTCAGATGCCTAACAAGATTGCAACGTGTTACGACAAAAAAGTGCGCTTCCATCCACTTAGTATCTGGCTTTCAGTGATAAAGAACATGGAAAATTATTCTCCAGTGATCGAGAAATTGCCAGACATGCACATCTGAGATTTTCAGTCAGAGAAACGCGCAATGCAACCTGTTGATCGTGGATTACTGCGGCGGAGTGGCATGTCTGCGAGGAGTTTAACACTGGATACCTGATACCGTTGTGGCAATTACAAGTCCAACGATGCTGAAGCAGAATGCATGACATTATGGTGCAGAAAACCGTAACAATTAGGAAAGGTCTACGCAATGTCAAACACAACGTCAACTCGCAGCTGTTCGGCTACAATGAGGTTCGTATCGAACAAGTCACAATGAGGGTAATTTCTGTCAGGGAAAGCAGTAACAGTCCGTCCTTCTGCTCCGCAGGTCGTGCCTAAAGTCTACAAAGCAATCACTGCCGCTGCTCATTCCACTTGGGCAGAATAGTGCTGGACATCATCTTGGTTTCTGAGAGCTGGTTTTGTTGAATGTTTCTGTTTGAAGGCGCTTGTTCCGTGAGTTTGAACCAAATCACAAAAGCAGTGCCGCTTGTCAGTTGAGAACTCAAGTTCAAGAAAACGAAACGTCAACTTGTCTTTCTCGCTTTCATTGTTCTGTTGTGCTTCGAATGTCTCGTTTTGCTGCAAAGATGGTGCTCTGTTTGGTCAACAACACCAAGGTCTGAACAACCTAGTTCTTTCAGGCAGAAGGGACTTGTGCCACACACGGCCAAATGTTTGTGCTCGGTTTCCACAGAGTTTAGTGCTTCTACCACCACAAAGGTCCAGAACATGATTTTATGACTCATTGGTTGGTGTTGTGGGAGGAAAGAGCTATTCCCTCGGCGAAGGCACATTTTACGTTCTGCGAAGTTGCGGTTGTGTTTACTAGCGACCCCTTGATTGCTTTGACCCTGATTTACTGGACAATCCGAGCCGTACGTTACCGAGAACTAAAGAAGTGTGAACCCTTACAAATCTCAAAACAGAAATTTTCCAGGTGCGTCGATGAAAGGGACAGAATCCAGAGTCACACACTTGCAGACGAACATTGTTCAGTTCACGACAAACACACGCTTATCCAGTGCATCCACATCGTGTTGTCGAATGAAAACTACAGGGCTTTTCTGGCAAAGTCTTTGTCGCTCTGGGCCATCCGTTTAGCTACCAGACCTCTGTTCCAGACCTCTCCCCTCACTAAGATCAAATTCCCAAATTTGGGACCACGCAAAAAAGAATTACAAACAGACATCTTCTGTGGACTCAAACCTGAGTAAAATGCACAGCGGGACCATTGGTCAGTCACAGAGCCACAAATGACAGGACTTCTTTCTTCTTTTTGGTCTGTCGCAGTGTCACCTCTTTCTGTCTGTCACGAGACTCGCTTTTTCGAGACATTGCGTTCAGGTGCTGCAGGTGCGTGTTTACAGTTCAGTTTTCTTGTTGTGGTGTCAAAACAAAAGGAGTCCTTTCTGCAGAAGGGGGGCGTGTGGACACGTGTCCCCCAGATTCATTTCTGTAAAATCCCTCTCGTTTTGTTTCGTTTCGATGCAGCCTCCTCGTGTGGGTCACACTTTCCCCGACCACATGTTCAGACCCACCCTTGAAAAGACATTTCAAGGTGGGACAAAAAGCACTTGTTTGCCAGCTTTGGTCTGCCCTGGAACGAACCATTTTGAACAATTTGGCAGATTGCGTTTCAAAGATCCTCGCATGGTGGACACCTCAATGAAGCAAGTTTGTCTCCTTCAGACGTGCACGCACTGCCCGGTCTCGGCAATATCCTTGCAGTCTGCTTCAATGGACTCAGCCTGATTCCAGGCACACTCTGCCCACCTAGTCTTGATGGAGAAAGAGGTTCAGCCAAATATCGTACCCATCATCAGGACTGTTAGTTCAACAGAGTTACTGCGCATACATTTCTTGGAAAGATATCTATGAATAAGTGTTTTGATTGCGCTTGAAGGCTGGTGAAATAGTCAATTGGCGGTATTTGACGGGTGAGGTGCACCTTCATCCACACTTCCAACAGCCGTTCGTTTACCTATCCGTCCATAACTCTTCAGCCCCGTCAGCACGCTCTTGAGGTGCGCCTGAGTACACTTATTAAACCTTCAGACAACTGAAAACCATCACTCGAGAAGCTTTCATGGTGATTTTTCGATGGGCACCAAACCAAAAACTGAACTTTTTGTCGCTGGAGAAAACTGGCACTCATGAAAACAGCTTTTCCAGATTTTCATGCTGTCAGTAGGATACTAGTGCCCCCTGACAATTTCTGATACATGCGACATGACACCATAATTGTTGTGTAAACAATTGCTCAAGCTTATTGCGTTTGTTCCACATTTGTTGGCGCAATGCTTTTTATTGCTCTTTTCTAATTTCCACTGGCTATGAGTGTTCGAATATGTTTTTCTCCTGCTCTCCTGTGGTGCACGTGATGCAGAATGTACACATTTCTTGATTGCGGGCAGCAGTCCCCTCGAGACGTGAATGCTCAGTTCCATCTCGCAGTGTTGGTGCATGATTTACGCTTGTGATGCAAAATGGTCAACATGTATTGTTTTCTTCATTTGTGTGCTTCGTGTGTGTGTGTGTGTGTGTGTGTGTGTTTTTGTAGCTGTCCCTAAGTTCTGGGTGCGCTCCAAACGTACAAATGCAGGCAACGTGACTGGAAGGCAAGCTGACTCACCTGACCTTGGTGTCCAAAGTTGAGAAATTTGTTTCTATGTCATGGTGATGAAATCACGATGGGTTCTTGCCATTGTGGACCGATATCAACTTGAGCGGCGAAATTTTGGATTGTCACAGTTTCGCGTCCCTCACCCTGGTCTTCTGATGTGGAGGTAGCAAAATGTGAAATATTGTGTTTGTCAGAATTAATTCACTCAAACCAGTTGGTTTTTGTTCAGTCTGGTCACATTTTGATGGAAAGCCCAAAAGTCAAGCCTTCTGAACCACAGTCGTGTTGAAGCAAGTGAAGAAGTGGTGTTCTTTTGAGCCAAAGGGAAAATGAAGCATCTGCGAAAAGTCTGGAAACTGTGCAGATGAGGTGTCAGATCGTCACATGTTCATCGTCTACAGACGATTGATTGCACGACATTTTGCAGCATTCCGTAACGATCTTTGGGAATTGGAGTCTATATTTTCTGCGGCCGAAGTTCTCAAGTTTGGGCTTTTCAGTCAACACTTGGACCAGGGAGGCCACTTTCATGATCTACGGACGACGCTTGTTTATGAGGCCGTGGTTTTTACATACTGTAAAAACGCAGATGTGTTTGCGTTGTTAGCTTTCCCACTCACAGAAACAGATGCAACACAGCTTTTGTTATGATGGCAAACAAAAACTCGAACGCCTTCAAGAGAAACTTGTCGGCTTCTTGCGTGGTTTCAGAGAAGGGATCGCTCTTTCATTGTTCAACATGAAATAGACTGCATAAGGTCCTCCGGTCAGCTATTCCTAACCGAGTCAAAGAAACATGCTTGTGTTTTGCTTCTCAACAAATGTTCGCTTTTCGAATGGCTTCGTATGCAAACCATTGTTGTGATCTGGGGTTTTGCGCTCACAGAAACCAAGCAGAAGACAACCAAACAAACGACAAGACAGCGAATTCGCCTCATCATCCATCTGCGCTTCAGTCTGTTCCTCTGGTCTTTTTTGTTTTTGTTTGGTGCTTCAGAGCACGAGGATCAAACGCATCACGCTCTTCACGCTTCTCGTGTCTGTCTGATTGCAGCCGAAGAAGGAGGAGGAGGAGTTCCTGCGCGCCGTCGAGGTGGGCGACATCCCGACCGTGCGCCGCCTCCTCACGACGCGCAGCGACGACCTCGACGTCAACTGCACCGACATCCTGGGCCGCACGCCGCTCAGACTCGCCGTCGAGAATGAGCACCTCGAGGTGAGCGCACGAATTTGCTTTTTGTTGCCAGCAGAGAGAGATCGCTCAGGAAGCCGGAGATACCGTGAGTTTTACGTGTTCGAGTCCCTGGTCTCTGCTGAAGTCGACGAAACTTTTTTTCAAGCAGGAGCTGAAGGATCTCTCCCAACCTTCAGTGTGAATACATATGAGGCACAAAAGAAGCTGGGAAGCTGGGTGGCCGATGTTCTTTCTGCCGGTGGTCATGTTGGGCAAACCATCTGTCGTCCCTTGACCCTTTGATACCCAAGGGCTTATCAGTTTTCACCTTTTTGCGGTGCTGGGGATGGGCACTTGCATTGTGATCCTGCAGAGAAAGGAAATTGTCACGAGAGGTTCCATAACCGCAAATAGGACACAAACGTGCTGACATAATTTTAGACTCATTCCAAAATTGTTGCACTTTTTTCCACACCTGGCCACAGCCGAGGAGGGGCCAATGAATGACACGTGACTGTTCACATCATTCGTCGAAAGTGGGATGTTGATTTGATGGTCATGGAGAATATGCAAATGAAAGATTAAACATGGATTGCAGCAATCACTGGCTCACTTCTGACATGGGCCAGCAAGTCCAGCTGAGTCTTGCTGTGGTAATCCAGGAGATCGTGGCCCATTTCACACGGCTTAGTCCCTGACCTCATGTCGGCACATTTTTGTGGAGCTTGTGGGACCTTCTCCTTCCATTTCCGTCCCCGTCAGGTTTGGTGCAGCAGGCGTGAAAAAGCTGTTGCCAGACAGTGATATTTTGAGAAGCCGTGACATTTGTTCTTTTCCTTTCGTGCTGACTTCTGAGCAGTCTTACTTTGAGCGCACGCGTCGGGAAGCTGCAACACTTTCTCAAATCCGTTGGACAAAAGGTTCCCGTGCTTCCCGACACCTCCAGTTCCGGCGGTCTGGAGAGAAAGATAAAATTTCAGATGACGCCATGATCCTGCGTTACAACAGCTTCACGCTTCTCAGGTTCTCAGTTTAACTTGAATTTCATTTCCCAAGCTATTTGTGTGGAACAGAATCAGTGATTTTGAAAAATAATCCCGCCCTGTTTTCATCAACACAAAACGCAGAACTCGAGGAAGCTCTGGTGTGCTTTTGCATTCAAATTCTGCCACAAAACAAATTTAAAATGACTTTGCCATCGTGAAAAGAAACGCCTTTTTCTTGCTGCAATAAAAGCATTGTTATGAAAATCAATGCCGCTCAGAATAATCGCAATCAAAAGTAAATACAGCATGTTTGGATCGGACTGCCGGGTATTTACAGGAGTAATTCCCGTCACTGCAGTCATTTTGCGAATCGGATAAGGAAAGATTAGTGTTGTTTGTGCAACATAAAGGAAGAATGGTCTCACTGCAAGATGTGTCTCCAGACTGTTTGCCCAACTGAGGGGTTTTAGTGGACTTAATGGTGATTCTTCTTCGCCAGCTTGAGGCAGTAAATGGCCGAGTGGCGCTGTTTGCATGAATTCAAAGATGTGCGGATCAAGGCAGGCTGGTCACTGCGCCGTGTTTCTTGCGCTGCCTGTAGCTGTTTCTTTGCAACATTCCGGCACAGGCTGCAGGAGCAGAGAAAAACAAAACAGGTTGCAGAGTGGTACAGTTTGGTGATGTTTGCCGATTCGTGCTGAAACGTTGAGCTGCCCGCTTCCGGCCCACGTTGACCTGCCGACGTCAGATATCAGCGGAAGCTGAAAGGCGTCCGACCAGAAATCGAGAGGCAGCCAAAGAAACCTGCAGTTCGGAGACGCGGAAACCCCAGAAGTGGGCTGCAGTGATAAAACGGCTCTGGAAGTCTGTACTTCCGGTCTTGGTCGGACCTGATTTGGTTCGAGCCGTGCACCGGGGGAAATCAGTGAATGCGTCGGAGGTGTGAATCTCTTCTTCGTTGGGATTCCCACCACGGTCCCTTGCACGAGCACAACACTTCCTGTTGTCTGCAACTTGGCAGAATCTGGGTCACTGATAGAGATGCAGAGGGCCAGGAATTCGAAATTCACGCCTCTTCAGATAATGCACAGCGTTGTCAGTGTTGCAGAGCTGGATGAGAAAGCTCAGGTTCAGATGGGTCAGAGAAAGATGTTGAACCACAGTGTTCATGAAAATAATGTTGGTTGGGGTCTGTTTGAATGATGAAAAACTAGGATCAGATTGAGTGCTGGTCTTGTGTGCAGACAGAAGGCCTTTGAAAACAAACTTGACATCGTTTGTGTGAAGAACATGGTCGTGAGAACCTCCTTTGCAAAAAGGCAAGCTTCTCAAGTATTGTCAAGAAAATTACCTTTCTTTCCTCGCTGTGTGCTTTTCGTTGCTGAAAAGTGCTCTTTTGGACAAGTTCCTTCCGTTTCTCCTCTGAGAGGGACAGAATTGGGAACGACAAAATTGTCATTTGTGTGTGGGTCTATCATCATCAACTGGAGTCTGAACTTGGGGTGTGGTCCAGCGTGCCTGTACACAGTTATCGAGTGCAGCTCGCGTCTGGAGTGTGACCAGAATGGGCGCCAGTAATTGTGTTCCTTTCATCCACTGCGCACAAACGGAAGAATAGCTCGTTATTCAACTCAAGAGCGAGCGAGAGAGGAATCTCCGTGCAATGCGGTCCCCACCCAGTCGCAGTCCAGCGCGTAGGTTTCTTCCCAGCTTCTCGCGAGCTGCGTGTCAAAGTGGCACGGCACCACAGATTTGAATTTAGTCGATTCAAAACGTTGTCTGACGAGTCGGCGATATATGCCAGAAGACCATTCCTTCGGTGCTCCTGAGGAGTCCCTTTGAAGCAAAAGAATGCGACCCATTGCAGTCTTTTGGCGTAGATTCGAGGCATGACCGTGAGAAGGGCGTCCAGAACGAGACCACGGGACACACACGGTTCGCGTCACGATTCGAGCTCTTTTGGCGTCATTCACTTCAGTGCAGACGATGTTTCTCGTGGAGTGGGAGCTATTTTTAACTTTTTTTCCGTCGTTCTTTTCTTCCCTCTCACTCCCTTTTTTCACCAAAAACACAAAAATATCCAAGACAAAAACTCGTACACAATTTGCAGAAATGAAATGGAACTGGGACAAATTAGTGAAGATTTGTTCCAAAACCGGCAAGAAAGTGATGACTCTTGCGATAACGAAACAGTTGAGTAGGTTGAATCCGACTCAATTCCTTTGTGAATTGTGTTGGATCACGCGGCGTGTCTCTCGATACTGAAATGTCTGTGGGTTTGAAGAGAAGCGGGTTGTCTGATCGAGACAAACTCCCTCTTATTTACAACTAGACGTGTCTTTTGCAAAAAAAATTGGTTTGACCTTTTCACCGTTGCAGATCGTCGAGTTGCTGCTGCCGCTGTCGGAGCCGAAGAAGTTGTACGAAGCGCTGCTGCTCGCGATCAGCCTCGACCACGATGAGATCGCCGAAGTCATCCTCAAGCACCCCATCTACGAGAAACTTGAAAAGCAGGAGCAGCTGTACGCCTCCACGGGCCAGGTGCGTGAAAAAGACAGGGAAATCACCTCCAGGGCCCCCTGACCTCAAAAAACAGATCTAATTTGTGCAGCCAAGTGAAATGTTTTGCTCTCAACATCTTCGACTGATGTCGATCTGTAAGAAGGGGCTGATGCAAAAAATGATTGCCATGCCATTTTAGTGCGAGCCTTTTTAGCTTTTGCGAGCTGGTTGTTGTACGACTCCAAGGTTCTCGGGGGTTCTCGTTTGTCGTTTCTCACCTGATCCCCTCTCTCTGGACAAACTTTCATTGTAAAGTTGTCTCAAGCTCAGCGGAGCGATTTGGAGACAAAGCAAAGCAATTGTTTTGTGTAGCGCTTTGATCAAATCGATGTTTTTGAGACACGAAATTAGACCATCCTTTTTCATTGAGACAGTCCTACGTCGGTTTTCCGTGACTGATAGTCGAACATTTTGCTACTCAGTTGAAGCGGAATGTATCATTTAGATAGCCAGGCATGTAGTCGAGCTTGTAGTTCAAGGAACCTCAAGATTTTCACCACTGCGGTTTTTGTGCCTTGCATGGTCATTCCTACTTGTGCCTCGGGCTCAACCGAAATCTTGACGGTATCTCTTTCCAAACTCTTGATTCCGGAGCACTCGCAGGTTCCCTGAGCATGGCCATATGCACGTTGCTCCACGCTGAGGCTGCTCAGCCAACGTGGGTTCCCTTCACCACTAATATATTCTTTCCTGTTGCTCCCTCTCAAAGTCTTAGAATCAGAGGACACCCTCTTGTTCACCCTTCTGTAGCAGCATGCTGTAGTATAAGTGTGGCCCCCTCGCGGGCCATGTTCTCATTTCTCAGCCCTCGCAGCAGGGCGGGACGGGGTCAGGGTCGCAGTTCGGGATGTCGATGGTCAGCGATGACTCGTCCTTCACCGCCGACCTGACACCGCTGATCCTGGCGGCGCAGCGGAACCGCTTCGAGATCGTGTCACTGCTCATCCGGCGCGGACAGCGCATCGAGAAGCCGCACGTCTACAACTGCGAGTGCCCGCAGTGCAAAGCCAAGGTACGCCACATTCAGACACACACACACACACACACACACACACACACACACACACACTTCCGATCTTGGGAAATTTCTTTCGAGCAGAACAAACATCAAGACGTCTTTTTTTGTCCGTGTGTGAGAGAGGTGTGCAAACATAAGTCAACCTGTGGAATGTTGGAAACACACACATACACACACAGAGACAGACAGCCACACACACACACACACACACACACACACACACACACACACACACACAAGATCATACGTGCAAGTCTGATTATGCGTTGTGATAAAAGTTTCAAGGAAAATCTTCAGCAAGGCATATCGCATCAAAGTCCAGCAAGCGCCGGCATCTTTGGCCAAGTACAAGATTTGACGATCTTGATATCTAGACAAGGCCGGAGCTTGGCGAAATATGTGGTGCTTCCTTCGAGATGAACCTTTCAGCGTGACTGAGATTCAAGTGTCGATAAATCTCTACTGAGAATTTGGAGGTCATCTGGGAAGAAAATGAAAATCAAAAGGATCCGACAGCAATTTCTTTGGTTCACGTCCTCATGTCTATCTGCGTGTTGATGAGATAGATCTACAAGATGCGGCTGCTCACCAGCACACGTGCATGAGTGTCGAAGAAACACTGTCCATTTCCTCCTGCAACCCGCACTTGCGGAACTGCGTCGCCGCTGAAACCCTGGCGCCATGATGAGAGCTGGAGACATCAACGGACGTCATAACCACGCTCTCTGTTGGGTTCAAAACTTGACCACAGAGGCTGAATAAATTTTGCACTGCACATGCACACGGATTCATTTGACTTGTACTCAGGCTTTTCGCTGGCGACGAAAGTACAACGGCCTGATCATCGTATGTGGCGCCTTAGTTTTTGCTTTGAGTTGCCTTGTTTTCTTTGCAATTGTCTGTTGAAATTTGTCCTGAACCGATTAAGGCTTTCACCCACCAACAGCGTTGGGCAAAACCAAATTCTCGGTGTGATTCCATTGACTGCCCAAAATGTCGTTATTATCCTCGCCGCTGAGAGGCAGAACCTTGTCACAGCCTTGTCATTCTTGCTTCACACGATCCGCTGCAGGTGGAGCTGGACGAGCTGCGCTACGCCAAGTCGCGGCTGAACGCCTACAAAGGTTTGGCCTCGGAGTCGTACATCTCGCTGTCGAGCGACGACCCGATCCTCACGTCGTTCCAGCTCGCCAAGGAGCTGCGCCTTGTCGCTTCAAAGGAGAAACATTACAGGGTAAGAGGCTTTTTTTGCAGTCTGTGATCGACGCTGCGGCCCCGTACTCGAGATGCGAGCGTTAATTACATCAGAATCGTGTGACGAAAGTCAGAACTTCAGCCTGCAGTGCGCGTGAGATGTGAGGCCGAGGTGCCCGCTGCGCGGAAATGACCGTCTTTTCGCGAAGAGAGTAGGAGCGTATCTCCGACGATGTGGATGATGCGTCATTTGTTCATGTAACTGTGACAAAATGTTTTTTGCTTCCCAGCGCTGCCCCTCATTGCAACAAGGGACTCTTGTGCATGTTGTAATTTTCTGTGTCCCTTTTGCAGGGTGAATACGAGTCGCTGGCGAAGAAACTCTCGGAGTACGTGGTCAAGCTGCTCGACCATGTTCGGGGAAACGACGAACTCGACATCATCCTCAACGAGCCGGTCGAAGGCCACGGTCCCGAGTGCCAGGGCAAACTCGCCCGTCTCAAACTCGCCATCAAGTGCAATGAAAAGCAGGTGCGTGCGACGACTCCTAAAAAAAACCCTGCCAAACAGATCCAGAGAGACGTCCGAGACAATTTTGGGGCGAACAATTGAACAACAACAAAAAAGGGGGGAGGTGGATTACGCTGTTCCACTTGCCCACAGTCAGCGAAGAAGTTTCGGGTTTGGAGTGAGGTCAACGCAGGTGCGCATGTTCACCTTGTGAAGTGTGACAGCTCTTTGTGGGGAACAAACAAGAATCAGGACAGTCTTGAACAATCAGCCAGAGATGACCTTTTTGCTTGTACTCCCTCTTTGTCATTTCGACTAACTCTGCAGTTTCGCGGAAGATTTTTTTTTTTTTTGGTCACCAAATGCGTCTGTGTCCATCAGTTGTTCTGCAATGACGGTTGTTTCGCCAGGTGCGCACAAAGACAAAAACATGCGAAAACTCGTCCGTGGGGTTTTCATGTGCCTGTTCTTGTTTCGTGTGCTGAAATAGTTTGCACAGAGAAAAACACACAGATTGTGCGAAAAGAGCAACCGGAACAAAATGAGGTTCCTTCCTCAGGGAATGGAGCTGTCAGAATAGTCCAAGATTGGGCTGTTTCTGATGCGAATACTGCAGCATCTAAGTGAAGAAACTGGCACAGTCTGAAGAGCCTCTGTTGGCTTCACGTTAGTTTGAACCCAAATGGAAAATTGTAAATATCATGCAGTCAACATGAAAAGACTGAGGGTGCGACTGACATGCAGATTTACCCAAACGAAGACGCTTTGTGTGCGGCGGTATTCCACAGTTCTCGGCTGCAGGGCTCTTCGCTCATCTGAGGAGCATAAATCTATTTGCTTTCAAAATAATGAAGAAAGTCGCTTTGGTTTGATTGCCTTTGTATGGATCTGGAACTCGGACAATGTTGTTTGACGAATTTCACAGGCATGAACCAACCGGGGGAACAACCAGGTTGCGAACTATTTTCTCCAGTGTTTGTTCTGAAGTCGAACTTGGACTTCCCGCTTTCCCTGCGAATGGTTCCCATGAAATATGGATCCCCCAGAATGCAAACCAGACCATTAAGACCGGCATCATGGAACTAATGATCCCTGGCTGCCTCACCCAGGCTAGCGTAGCAGAAACGGCCGCTCGTTCCAAATGTACTTCCATTATCATGTTGCGTCAACAAGATAACCTCATTTTCGGGATTCAGCCAATTTGGCAAAGGACATGTTTGATAGATGTCGTGTTCTAGTCAAGGGTCAGGCTGCTTGAAGGCGTTCTTCTGAGGTTTTGCTCTGATTTCACTTGTAAAATACGAGCCGTCAGCGGCAGCTGCCTGTGTCTTGTGGTCTTGCATGGGAAGAACCTGTGTCGTTGGTGACATCTTTTCGGGGTTCTGTGGGTTCTTTTCCATTCTGTGTCATGCCAAAGTCGTGGGCCCTGTTTGTGGCGAGTTGTGGGTTGTTCTCAGCGAGACACTTAGAAAGACCGACATCCACACACATGCCACTGACAAATAAATTTTAGCATTTTGTTCGAAGTCTGTCCAGTCGCTATGGAATGTGGAATTGACTTCTGATCCACACAGAACAGTTTGACTTGCTGGGACCATCGGAACATCTGGAGTTTTTGCGACAATGTCACTCACAACGTTCCTTCCAATGGAATACTTCTGCGACTTGCAACCATGTTGAAAAACAGTTGCGTTTGCACCAAAGAATTTCCTCCTCTGCTTGAATTCACGAAGATTATCATAATCTGGTGTCTGTATTTCAGTTTGTCGCTCATCCTTCGTGCCAGAAGAAGTTGACGTCGATCTGGTACGGCGCGGTGACGCTGCAGCGACTGCCGCGCGTCCTGCGTCCCGTCTTCGTCATCTTTTTCACCGCCATGTTCCCCTTCTTTGCTGTGATCTACTGGTTCGCCCCGAACTCAAAGGTAAGGAGACCCGTGCAGACAACGCTGAAGTGGACAATTCCCAGCTTTGCGTTGTGTGACAACCCCACTGTTATCCTTCCCATGCAGATTCAATTTTCATTCTGTCGTTGCAAAATGAAAGGAACACTCTGAATCAGATCGATGGAAGCAAAACACATCTGAATTGAAACACAGGGCGTTTTTTGAAGAATTTGTGTGGGAAACGGGCAGGCATGCAGCATGATTTCAAAGAATTATGGCCATTTGAGCACGGCGAATTCACGTCAAAAATTACAGCTGATTTCAACCGTATATCAAAACAAAAATTGGGTTTGTTGAAACAACTGTCGGTACACGAACATGAGAATCTTTGGAAAATTGTGGGACGCAGTTGACGTCAGTCGTAAAGCAGGCAGAAGATTGCGTTGCCTTTGCTTCAATCCTGGATCTCTTGGTGCCTGGAAGGTTCAAGTGCGGCATTTAAATCTTATTGATGTCGTTGAATTCGTGCCCTGCTGTTTGAATGTTCGATCAAGTGAACATCTGGAACTATATTTTTCTCTCAATCTGTGGTTTGTTGGCGCAGAAAAGCTGAAGTTGAGATTACTCTCTCTGCATTTTGTTTTCAAGGTTTGTTTTCAATGCGTGACTTCTGAAGCAACTGTTCCACACAGCCGGTGTTCGTTACGTGTTCTGCAGGCTCGCTTTATGGGGCAAGGCTTTTATGCGAGCGGGCCTCAGAGAACCATTTTGGAGCTCAGAACGTGAGATAAACGCATTTGATTTGCCATAAAAAAAAGAAATCGATGATGCAGTTGACGCTTTTTCTCTTCCCAATCACTGGTATTTAGATCTTATCAATAACATTTCCCATTCGACGAGGAAGCTCTACGGTTATCTATTTTCTGGCCAATTTGGCAATCATCTGGTTGTGGTGGAATAAGGTGGAACCCCATCTTGAATAGTCAATCACCTCGGTCTTCCTTCACTCCATCCATTAACCTTCCAGTGTGCCAAGAATAGGGACTTCCTCTGGAGTTATCCACACAATCTGCGAGGTTTGGTGGACTGGTCACTTCAGTTCTTTGCCATGTTTCCTGCAGAAAGACCGAGGAACTGCCGAACTGACGCGTAAACTGTCACCTAGATTTTGGTGCGCGCCTCCATGGCGTCCGTGTTCGGCTGCAACTTTTGAGAACCTGACGTCCATTCGCGGCCTCTATCTGTGAAGCTGAGAACGACGCATTGCAGCTGCAAACAGCCTTATTTTGAGCATGTGCCTCTCATGTTGGCATCCTCACGACGTTGAGTAGGCCCGCACTGAAGAAACCCAGATGCTGTTGCAGGTGCTTCAGCTTTCATCGTCTTGTCCGCTTGCGAATGAGCATGAGGACTTTCTGTCCTGCAACCTTGTGGGTTGGGTCCTTTGGTGACTGTGGCTTCGTGACTTCTGAGCTCCCTCCTTGAGACAGTAGACTCCGCGGCATTTTTCAAATTAACGAGGGTTTGATATTCTACTATCACGAGAGAAAGGCTTGACGTAGCGTCGGCCAAGTGTTCTTTCCAATGTGGTTGCCAACCAAAGTGAAATTCTGAAGAAACTGATTTTGCTGCAGAAAAAATCTCAGCGTTCCCTGTTTGGAGAGCACAGTCTGACGAATCGAGCCATGTGAACGAGCACCATTGTTTGCGAGTTTAATTGGAAATCGGAGCCGCGCGTCGTGAGGGTTTCGTTTGGTGCGGCTCAAGCGGACGAACATGCCGCCGACAAAGCGCCCGGCGCCTCCATCGCAGCCTCAGCCGTTTATGTGCAGGCACGTTTCACAATATGAACAAGCAGTGCCCAGTCGTCAAGCATTGAAAACAATATTTACTTCGTCAATAGGCTGTAGGGCTTGTTACAATTTGGATTAGCCCGAAGTTCTGCACTTCTCCGTCTGAAGGAGCTGAGCGCCAGATTATTGCTGCTGCATTTCGCTGTTTGTGAACGCATTTGTCCGTTCATGACGGCGAATACTGAGTGCGAAACCTGATTCTACCACGCTGCCGTCACAGAGCCTCTTGTACGTGACCTCATTGTGGCAGAAGTGAGTTCACCCACTGCAAAAATGGTTCCTGTGAAATCATACAACAACTTTTCGAGA